>JGI26244J51143_1000355_pt1 | contig 19900 bp, 15 predicted proteins | sample SaaInlV_150m_DNA_6_FD_51143 | JGI IMG/M metagenome (IMG submission 51143) | reverse complement strand
TCATTCCCGCGAAAGCGGGAATCCAGGAACTTGTAAGCATCTGAAATGCTTGTCCTCGACCTGATCGGGAATGGATTCCCGCTTTCGCGGGAATGACAAATATTGGTGTCGTTATGACTTTTTACGGAACCTTCAAACTTGCTCCGCATATTCCTTAGCTTTTTTCAGAGCTCGTTCAGCATACCATGTTTTACGATCTGATTTACTCATCTTTTTTTCCGGAGCATTAAGCAGTCCGAAATTCGCGTTCATCGGTTGAAAAGTAGAAGCTTCTGTTTCGGTGATATAACGGAGCAGAGCGCCCATCATGGTGTCCGGAGAGGGTGGGCTTTCTACGCGATTCTCGAGTTCAGCGGCAATTTGTCTGGCAGCCAGAATCCCCATTGCGGTGGATTCCATATAACCTTCAACGCCGGTGATCTGTCCCGCAAAAAAAACATTAGGATGCGTTTTTAGACTCAACTGAGGATTTAACAGAGCAGGACCGTTTAAAAATGTGTTGCGGTGAACCGATCCGAGTCGTACAAATTCCGCATTTTCCAGCCCGGGAATCAACGCAAAAACTTCCTTTTGCGAGCTCCATGTCATTTTAGTCTGGAAACCCACCAGATTGTAAAGTGTACCAACAGAATTTTCCTGCCGAAGCTGAACAACTGCATGGTAACGCTCACCTGTTTCCGGATGATCAAGACCAACTGGTTTCATTGGACCNAAGCGTAAAGTTTCCGGACCACGCTCCACCATCACCTCAATTGGCAGACAGCCTTCAAAAGGACGTGTGTCCTCAAACTGATGCAGTTCAACTTTTTCAGCTTGCTGCACCGCTTCTATAAAAGACTGATATTGCCCGCGATGCATCGGACAATTTATATAGTCCGCCTCACCTTTTCCGTAACGTGACGCGCGGAAAGCAAGATTCATGTCGATAGATTCCGCAGTTACAACCGGTGCAATCGCATCATAAAATGATAAATACTCTGTGCCCAAAATATCCTGAAGCGAATTAGCGAGATCATCGGAAGTTAATGGTCCTGTCGCAAAAATAACATGTGAATATTCCTCAATCAGTTTTGCGACATCCGCAACTTCTTCATTACAGAAACTAATCAGCGGATGAGCTTTTAACTGAGCTGTTACTGCTTCAGCAAATGGTTCTCTGTCAATGGCAAGGGCTTGTCCGGCAGGTACAGAAAATTTTTCTCCGTTCATTAAAATCATGGATTTGTGCAGAGCCATTTCTGCTTTGAGCAAACCATGCGCGTTTTCTACCGCACGACTCTTGAATGAATTACTACAAACCAGTTCAGCACAATTTCCGGTTTTGTGAGCTTGGGTCATACGTACCGGACGCATCTCAAAAAGCCGTACCGCGTGTCCACGCTCAGCCAACTGCCACGCCGCTTCTGAACCCGCCAGCCCTGCTCCAACAATTGCAACTAACTGTTTTTCCTTTATTTTAGTCATTTGTATTATTTATTATTTTTTACGCTATTTTTGCACATTCGTGTTATTTTGAATCGATGTTGTTGTTTTAAGGCATCTGACCAAGTTCTAATGCTAATAGTTCAATTTGAAAGTGGAAAGTTCAAAATAATTTCCTGAGAATAATTTCGATTTGCCGGGTTACGGCCACTGCCTAACCCGTCCTACATAATTGGATTTGTTTTTCTTGGCTTTTTAACATCATTTAAAATTGAACGGTACCTAAGACGGTTCTTGAGCCGCCGCCCTGAGCTTGTCGTTTACCCTGAGCGTAGTCGAAGGGAAGGGGAATCGAAAGACCGTTCCGGGGAAACACATATGAGTGAAATTAATTTGAACGGTAGCCCCGGACTCCGTTCTGGGGGATATAGAAAGTACAGTTGGATTACGGCCACTGTCTAACCCGGCCTACATAGGGACTCTTTTAAGCCGAAGTTTAAAAAGTAGTCTGTTTGAACTGCAGACTATAATATGCACTACAGAACATTTTCAGGGCAATATATTTCGATGGATATTATTGATTCAGCAGAATCTTATGCTGATTTTGTGGGCTAAGACTGAGTTCACTTTTTTAAATAATCTCTACAGACATTCCGACTTCCAACTTTCCAATTTTTGTCGCGATCAGATTTTGGCCAAACATGACTTTGCCATTTAATTTTCGGTAAGTTGCAAGAGTCCGCAAAGGTTCTTTTCCAGAAAACTCTCCTGTTTCCGGATCAACAGTTGTGAGGATACAACGTGAACATGGTTTTACGACATGAAATTCACACTCGCCAATTATGATCTTTTTCCAACTGTCTTCTGCATAGGGTTCGGTATCTTTCACAACCAGATTTGGTCGAAAGCGCTTCATCGCTACGCTTTCCGGAAGTCTGCTGTTGAGTTCGTTTAAGGATGCTTCAGAAATCAGCAACAAAGGAAAACCATCTGAAAACGCGACTTGCTTTTCTTCAACGGTGAAATCAGGATCTACCGGACGCTTACTGTGATCCGGCATAAAAACGATTTTGCAACTCTTTCCCAAATACTCACTAATCCACAATTCTGCCTGCGGATCGGCGCCCCATGCCTCACAGCGGTCACCCCAGATTTCAACTTCCTGCGATTCACCTGTTGTGGGAAACAAAGGCAAGCAAAGTTCTGACATTCTAGGCGCATTCAGGATAAGAGTTTGGCCGTCGATTTCTGTGTTTATCAAAGCCATTTCCGGAGAAGTTCTTTGTGACATAAATTGTCCGGAATCATCGACAACCATCCAGCGCCGGTCATGTACCAAGCCTCTTTGATCAAGATTGGAGTTTGCCAGAGAGATTCCTCCTGCAGATTTTAGTGGATAGCTATTGAGTTGACTTAATACTGGTTGAGGCATTTTCCGTCCATGTACTTAAATTATTTATGGAAACTATATTTAGAGGTAGCGTTGCGGGAGAACTAAATGTATATTTCCGGAACAGTCTTTGTTGTCCAGATAGAACGGCAAAACAACATATTCTTCATCCTGAGCAAGTCCCTGCAGAAAACCCAATTGTAGGATATGACGGCAACGTGCGACTTTTAATTTATCACTCGCGGGCCAGAGTTCCAACAAACTGCCGAATAATTTACGCAGCATTTCTGCTGTTTCAAGATAAATCACGGAATCCGCTTCACGTAAATCATGATAAATATTGCGGTAATTTCGTGAGTTTTTACTGTGAGCCAGCGAAGCAAGACCCTCGCCTACGGAACGGCTGAGATGTAAAATCCAGACTGATTTTGATTGTTGCATCTCAAACAATGAAAAATAAGAACGTCCAGGAGACCAACTGTGTAAGTTGGCATAAGAAAGGCATTGTTCAGGTAGAGGAGTTATTCTAAATGCTCCCGGAAGGATAGCCTGCAGTTGGGCAGTTAAGGTGTTTACAATTCTCTGCACCAGGAGATTGTCGCTTGAATCAGAGTCGCTGCCGATCTGCATTGAAAAACCTTCACCGGGGAAACTCTCTTCTTCCTGACTTGAGTAGTTCTCGGAAACATCAAAAGTGTCTCGGATCATTTCATTGTAAATTTCTTCCGAAGAAGGTACTTGGTCGGGAATATGATTTTGCATTTTGCGGAAATTTAGCTTTCAAATCCGGAATTACCGGTGTCCTTTTTCCTGTAGTATAAGTCAAACAGACAGCAGGAATTTGTTTGAGATTAACACATATATTAAATTATTGGAACTTCCCATTGACAGGATTACAGCTCATGTTAATGTTTGCAAGAGTCGAAAGATGAAGTTGAACTTCAGTTTACACTTCAACTCCATAGCTAAATACACTGTGCGTACAGGCTTGTCAACGCAAGCCGTGCTGTTGATGTCGTTTCTTAAAATTGTCATTTTCAGTCTGATTTGTTTTTCAGCAATTATGTTTTTTGGTGCAAAATTACAAGCAGAGAGTCATGACAAACAACTTCAAAGATACGTTAAGAATGCAAATAGTTTAGAGGCTAATAAACGAAAAGCAAGGGTTGCGAGGCAAAAAACAAATGGACGAGTAATAAAATATTATCTTATCAGAAAATCCGTTGCCCAAAGCAAGAACGGTAGAGCAAAGACTGCCTCAGTTAAAATGGTAGATGCTGGTTTGATAACTGCCAGTATGGTTAAAAAAAACCGCTGGTTTGTGCAAAAACCTTATGAAACTTCTTATACTAAAATCAGCTCAATCAAACGTTATCAGCCGCCTCGATTAAATTCTGAAGAAAATGAAAAAATCAGCAGAAAAGCATTTTCTATTTCAAAAAACCGTGCACGTGATACAGGACCAGTCAAACCGGATGCTCTCTACTCTGAAGACACCAGCCGTGGTGCTCTGAAAATGACCAAAAGCAGGGCGCTTAAGGCAGGACCTGCCAGAGCTGGAATTGTATATTCTGAAAATTCCGGACGTGAAGCGCTGAAAATATCCACAACAAGAGCACGTGAGACAGGGCCTGCGAAACCTGATAAACTCTACTCTGAAAGTGTCAGTCGGGAGGCGAAAAATATGTCAAATATACGCTCAAAAAAATACACAGTTCCAAGAAAAGGTCTTGTCTACTCTGCAGAAATGTTGAAGAGTATGGGGAGAAGACCACCGATAAAAAATATTCCATTTAATTCTGAGTCTTCTACTGTGGAAAAAAAGGATGAAAGCAACAGCACCGGCGGTTAAGCATTTTTCATCCTTGATCTTCAAGGTATATCACTAAAAATAGCAGCTCAAATGTCAAATCAGCAGGAATTTTTCACAGCAAAACCTTAATTCTTTTGCTGCAATAGCTAAAGCAGACTTGATCCACTTCTTCGAAATGACAATAGTGGAATTAAAAATATTTAAAAACCAGCATTATTAAGATTTATCCTCCAGTCGAAATGACACATCGTGTATATTTGTTTGTTTACGTCACTCAAAGTGCAGGTTCCTAACTCCAACTGAAGAGATTCAACAATGACTTCAAATAACGAAAATGATTTAGATCCGCAGGAAACTCTGGAATGGGTTGAGGCAATGGAAGCAGTTGTTGAAAGGGATGGTCATGAAAGAGCACAATTCCTTCTGCGTCAATTAGCAGACCAGGCTGTTTTGTCTGGTGCAGGCAGTCCTTATTCCGCAAACACACCATATCTGAATACTATACCTCCGGAACTTGAGGTACGCTCACAAGGTGATCAGGAAATGGAATCGAAGATTCGTTCCATTATCCGCTGGAATGCAGCAATGATGGTCATGCGTGCTAACCGTGACTCAGCTGATTTAGGCGGGCACATCGCAAGTTTTGCTTCCTCTGCTACACTTTACGATATTGGTTTCAATCATTTTTGGCGTGCACCATCTGAAGATCACGGTGGTGATTTAGTTTTTTTTCAGGGACATTCAGCTCCAGGAATTTATGCCCGTGCCTTTCTAGAAGGGAGGTTGACTGAAAAGCAAATGGACAACTTCCGCCGTGAATCAGAAGGTCAGGGAGTTCCATCATATCCACATCCCTGGCTGATGAATGACTTTTGGCAGTTTCCAACAGTTTCAATGGGACTGGGGCCTATCATGGCAATTTATCAGGCACGTTTCCTCAAATACCTTCATAACCGCGGTTTGGCGGACACATCAGGACGTAAAGTTTGGATGTTTCTGGGAGACGGTGAGACGGATGAACCACAATCTCTGGGAGCAATCGGACTGGCGGCGCGTGAAAAACTGGACAACCTTATTTTTGTAGTTAACTGCAATTTACAAAGACTCGACGGTCCGGTACGTGGAAATGGCAAAATAATTCAGGAACTTGAAGGTGAGTTCCGCGGAGCAGGCTGGAATGTGATTAAAGTGATCTGGGGTTCTTACTGGGATCCTTTACTAGCGAGAGATACAGAAGGTTTACTGCGTAAACGCATGGATGAAGCAATTGATGGAGAATATCAGGCATTCAAAGCAAAAGGCGGTGCGTATACACGGGCTCATTTTTTTGGCAAATATCCTGAACTGCTGGAGATGGTTTCTAATATGTCTGATGAGGATATCTGGAGACTGAACCGCGGAGGTCATGACCCACACAAAATTTATGCAGCATATCATTCTGCTGTTAATCACACAGCTCAGCCCACAGTGATTCTAGCCAAGACGGTCAAGGGTTACGGAATGGGCGGTTCCGGAGAAGCAATAAATATTACTCACTCCCAGAAAAAAATGAAAATGGTTGACCTGAAAAGTTTCAGGGACCGTTTCCGGGTACCGATTTCAGACGAAGAAGTGGAACAAATGACGTTTTACCGACCTCCGGATGACGCTCCTGAGCTGGCTTATTTACAGGAACGTCGTACTTCTCTCGGAGGACATCTTCCTGAGCGCAGATTAAAAGGCGACTCGCTGACTATTCCACCTTTGTCTACCTTTGAACGTTTACTACAAGATACCGGAGATCGGGAAATTTCAACAACTCAGGCACTCGTGCAGGCAATGACCTTATTGTGTAGAGATAAGAATATCGGTCAGCGAGTGGTGCCGATTGTGCCTGATGAAGCAAGAACATTTGGTATGGAAGGGATGTTCCGCCAGATCGGAATTTACGCTCATGAGGGGCAGAAATATGAACCGGTTGACCGTGATCAACTCATGTACTACAAGGAGAATCAGAGCGGTCAATTATTGGAAGAAGGCATCACTGAAGATGGTGCGATGTCTTCCTGGATTGCAGCCGCAACCGCATATACAAACACCGGAATGCAGATGCTTCCGTTTTACATCTTCTATTCTATGTTCGGTTTTCAGCGGATTGGTGATCTGGTTTGGGCTGCAGGTGATATGCAAGCACGAGGATTTTTGATTGGTGCAACTTCCGGAAGAACCACGCTTAACGGTGAGGGTTTGCAGCATGAAGACGGTCACAGTCAAATCATGGCCGGCAATGTGCCTAACTGCGTTTCTTATGATCCTACTTTTTCATATGAACTGATGGTGATTCTGCAGGACGGAATGCAGCGTATGTTTAAAAAACAGGAAAATGTGTTTTATTACATCACCACGATGAATGAAAATTATTCACATCCCGGTCTCAGCAAGGGTCAGGAAAAGGACATTGTAAAAGGCATGTACTTGTTTCATAAAGCTAAAAAGGGCAAAACAAGAGTACAGTTATTAGGTTCAGGAGCTATTCTGCGTGAAGTTATCGCAGCCGCGGCATTACTGGAAAAAGACTTTAAGGTACAGGCGGATATCTGGAGTTGCCCCAGTTTTAATGAATTGAAACGAGACGGTGATGAAGTTTCACGTTGGAACCTGTTGCATCCGGATAAAAAGGCTCGTCAGTGTCATGTAACACAATGTCTTGAAAGTACTGAAGGGCCTGTAGTTGCGGCAACAGATTATGTGAAACTATTTGCAGACCAGATACGTGCTTATGTACCTAAATCTTATGCTGTGCTTGGAACAGATGGTTTCGGCCGGAGTGATTCGCGAGAAGCCCTGCGTAAACATTTTGAGGTTGACCGTTATTACATTACAGTTGCGGCTTTAAATGCGCTTGTGGGAGAAGGCGGTATTTCAGCCAAAACGGTAAAGGCTGCCATAAAAAAATACGGAATTGACTCCGAAAAAAATAATCCATTGTTGTCCTGAGGAGAAAGCGCATGAGCAGAATCAAAGAGGTACTTGTTCCAGACATTGGTGAATTTGACGCAGTTGAAATTATTGAAGTGCTGGTCAAGTCCGGGGACACGGTTGCAGTGGAAGATCCCTTGATCACAATGGAAAGTGATAAAGCTTCAATGGATGTGCCTTCTCCATTTGCCGGTACAGTAAAAGATTTGAAAATAAAAGCCGGAGATAAAGTCTCGCAGAACGACCTGCTTCTTACTTTAAAAGTGGAGGAATCAGCACAGGATTCTGCAGAAACAACTGAGAAAGCAATCCCGGAATCATCACCCTCAACTTCCGCAACATCCCTAACTGCACCCCAAAATACAGCAGAAACTGCTAGTGTCAAAGCAGAATCCGTAAGTTCCGAGTCGAGTCCTGCAGAACGTGTTCGACGTCCGCCTCCAGTGGTGATGCCTGTTGAACAAAAAGATTTTTTACGGGCGCATGCCAGTCCTTCTATCCGTAAATTCGCCCGTGAATTAGGCGTTGACTTGAGCCATGTCCATGGATCAGGACGCAAGCAGCGGATTACCAAAGACGATGTACAGGAATTTGTAAAGCAGGCATTGGGCGGAATAGCTGCCGGAAATGCTGCGTCGAGCGGAACAGGTATTCCGGAAATGCCTGAGATTGATTTCAGCAAGTTTGGTCCAGTTGAAATACTGCCGCTTTCACGGATCAAAAAGAAGACCGGCATAAATCTGCATCGAAGCTGGCTTAACCTGCCAATCGTGACTCATCACGATGAAGCTGATATTACGGAACTCGAATATTTCCGTAAATCACTCAAAGACGAAGCCGCAAAGCAGGGCGTGAGAGTCACTGCGCTCGCTTTTTTGCTGAAAGCATCTGCAGTGGCAATCCGCAAACATCCTAATTTCAATTCATCATTAACTGTTGACCGTGAAAATTTAGTCCTGAAAAAATATCTGCACATTGGTGTTGCAGTTGATACTCCGGACGGTTTGGTAGTTCCGGTAATCAGGGATGTGGAACATAAAGGTTTGCTTGAACTGGCAAAAGAATTAGGCGAGCTTGGTGAACGTGCGCGTACAAAAACATTAAAAAGCAGTGATCTGCAGGGTGGTTGTTTCAGTATTTCCAGTTTAGGCGGAATCGGCGGGACTGCTTTTACGCCACTGGTGAATGCTCCGGAAGTTGCAATTCTCGGGGTAACACGATCCAGAATGATGCCTGTTTGGAACGGTAAAGAATTCTTGCCACGTCTGATGCTGCCTTTGGATTTGACTTATGATCACCGGGTGATTGATGGAGCTCAGGCAGCGCGTTTTATGGTTGACCTGTGCAATATACTTGGTGATTTGCGGAGGATGTCACTATGAGCTTCACTGCCATAAAAGTTCCAGATATTGGTGATTTTCAGGATGTGGAAATTATCGAAATAATTTGTAAAATTGGCGATACGGTTGTTGCGGAAGATCCACTTATTTCTGTGGAAAGCGATAAAGCCACCATGGAAGTTCCTTCACCAACTGCTGGAATTGTCCGTGAAATAAAAGTAAAGGTTGGTGATAAAGTCTCTGCGGGTACGCTAATTTTGCAAATGGAAGAGACTGAAGTTTCAACTGAAATTGATAAAAAGCAGACAATTGATAAAGCAGACTCCGCAGAAAATAGTGTAGAATCCACCCTGTCTCCGGAAGCCACTGAAAGCTATGCCGGAAAAGCGGACATAAGCTGTGATGTGCTGGTGTTAGGTTCCGGTCCCGGTGGTTACACTGCAGCATTTCGAGCAGCTGATCTGGGGCAGAAAGTAGTTTTGGTGGAACGTTATAAACGTATCGGCGGAGTGTGTTTAAATGTGGGTTGTATACCTTCCAAGACTCTACTCCATGCTGCAAAAGTCATCGACGAAACTCAGTCGATGAGTGAACATGGAATTTCTTTTGCTAAACCAAAAATTGATCTGGCTCAACTGCGTGACTGGAAAAACGGCATTGTGAATCAACTGACTGCTGGTTTGAAAAATCTGGCCAAACAGCGCAAGGTGCAAATCGTCAGCGGTGTTGGTGAGTTCATGGATCAGCATCATCTTTCTGTCACTGATGCAAAAGCTAAAAAAAGCACCATACATTTTGAAAACGCGGTTATCGCCGCAGGTTCACAACCGGTGAAACTACCTTTTCTACCGGAAGATCCACGTATCATAGATTCAACAGGNGCATTGGAACTGACTGATATTCCGNATAATTTACTAGTACTGGGCGGAGGAATAATTGGTCTCGAAATGGCGACGGTTTATCATGCTTTAGGTTCAAAAATNACNATAGTNGAAATGCTCGACGGNTTGATGGCAGGTGCGGACCGTGACATCGTGCGGCCGTTTCAAAAACGTATTTCCAAACAGTATGAAAATATCTGGCTGGAAACTAAAGTAACAAAAGTGGAAGCTCTCAAAAAAGGTTTGAAAGTTCATTTTGAAGGAAAAAATGCTCCGGANAAACCACANATGTTTGATCGTATTCTCAGTTCAGTGGGACGTACCCCAAATGGTTTGCGTATTGCTGCCGAAAAAGCCGGGGTTGCTGTAGATGATAGAGGTTTCATCAAGACTGACTCGCAAATGCGCACGAATGTNGAAAATATATTTGCCATAGGTGATATTGTCGGACAGCCAATGTTGGCGCACAAAGCGACGCATGAAGCAAAAGTCGCNGCNGANGTGATTTCAGGAATGAAAAGTCATTTTGATGTACGCACGATTCCCTCCGTGGCCTATACTGATCCGGAAGTAGCCTGGGCAGGAATTACAGAAGAGCAGGCAAAAAAGGAGGGAGTTGCTTATGGAAAAGGAACTTTCCCCTGGGCTGCAAGTGGACGCAGTTTGTCTTTGGGACGCAGTGAAGGAATGACCAAAGTTATTTTTGAAGAAGGCACTAAGCGTGTCATAGGTGTTGGAATTGTCGGATCAAATGCCGGTGATTTGATTGCAGAAGGTGTACTGGCGATTGAGATGGGCTGTGACGCAGAGGATCTAGCCTCAACGATACATCCTCATCCGACACTGTCTGAAACCGTAGCATTTGCTGCAGAGGCTTTTGAAGGTACAATCACGGATTTGTATCTTCCAAAAAGGAAAAAAAACAGTTAATATACTATTTAGGTCAGGATATATTTGCTTTTTTGTACGTANAACTGATTTGCAAAAAACAGTATTTCAAAAAAACACTTGACAAAAGTTTGAATATTAGCGACCTTGTAAATACCTACTTTTGATAATTTCAATTCATTTTCAAGTATTTCCACTCAAGACACTTTCTTGCCCACTTTATTTTTTAATCATTAATTACGCTTTTTGTAACTGGAATTTGCTGCAATTACGTTAAAATCATCATCCTCCCATTTAAACTAACACACCATAGTATGGTCTCTCTTTTATCGAGATCCCATCATTTATTAACCTCCTGAGAAACCACACATGTCTAAAAATAGGCCGGAAAATGACAACGGCAACAATACAAAAAGAAATTCAGATAATGATACTAAACCTGACACACTCAATTTAATTGAGTTGAAGAAAAAAGATATCAATTCGCTCATTCAGATTGCACGCGACTATGATATTGAAAACGCGAACAGTATGCGTGGTCAGGAACTACTCTTTGCTTTACTGCAGGCACAGACGAAACGTAAAGGAATCATTTACGGTCAAGGAGTACTGGAAGCACTTCCGGACGGGTTTGGATTTCTAAGAGCACCGGATTACAACTACCTCCCGGGGCCGGATGATATTTACGTTTCTCCTTCTCAGATCAGGCGTTTTAATTTACGTACCGGTGATACGGTAGCAGGTCAGATCAGACCTCCAAAAGAGAGCGAGCGTTACTACGCATTACTTAAAGTTGAAGAAATAAACTTCCGCGATCCGAATAAGGCATTTGAAAAAATTCTATTCGATAACCTCACTCCGCTCCATCCCAACGAACATCTGAATCTTGAACGAAAAGACAATGATTTAACTACGCGTATTATTGATCTGGTTTCACCAATTGGTAAAGGTCAGCGTGGAGTTATTGTTGCTCCGCCAAGAACTGGTAAGACAATGATTTTGCAGTCGATTGCAAACAGCATCACTGAGAATCATCCAGAGGTTGATTTAATTGTTTTATTGATTGACGAACGACCGGAAGAAGTTACTGATATGCGTCGTTCAGTCAACGGAGAAGTGGTTGCTTCAACCTTTGATGAACCGGCAACACGCCACGTTCAAGTTTCTGAAATGGTTTTGGAAAAAGCAAAACGTCTTGTCGAACATCAACGTGATGTGGTAATTCTACTGGATTCCATCACCAGACTCGCACGTGCTTACAACACTGTCATTCCTCCCAGCGGAAAAATACTTTCCGGAGGTGTTGACTCAAATGCGCTTTTCAAACCAAAAAGATTTTTCGGTGCAGCCAGAAACATTGAAGAAGGCGGATCACTGACCATCATCGCGACGGCGCTGATTGATACCGGAAGCAGAATGGACGAAGTGATTTTCGAAGAATTCAAAGGAACCGGTAATATGGAACTGGTGCTTGATCGAAAACCTGTTGAAAAACGTATCTTCCCTGCAATTGATCTAAGCAAATCCGGCACACGTAAAGAGGAACTGCTCGTTGACAAACCAGACCTTGACCGGATTTGGGTNCTGCGTAAAGTCCTCTCTCAACTGAATGTTGTTGAAGCATTGGAATTTCTCATTGATAAAATGGAAAAATTCAAAGAAAATGTTAATTTCCTCAATATGATGGATAAGTAATTAAATTTTAAAAAATATTAACCATTAAAAGTAAATAGAAAATGAAACCTGAAATTCATCCAAAATTCGAAAAAACNTCCTTCCGCTGTGCCTGCGGGACTACCTGGGACACACAGTCAACAAAAGGTGGTGAAACAACAGTTGAAATCTGCTCAAACTGNCACCCTTTCTTTACCGGTGCAGGACAAAGTTTAGTGGATACTGCCGGACGAATTGAAAAATTCAACAGACGCTACAAGCGTGCATGACCTTAGATGCTGGATAAACTTGCGGAAATAAACGTACGCTTTGAAAAACTGACAGACGAACTTGGACAACCCGACGTAGTTCAGAACCAGGAGCGTTTCCGGAAATTAAGCCAGGAACACTCAGGCATGCAGGAAATTGTTGAGTGTTATCGCAGTTATCTTGAAATTCAGCATGAACTAAAAGACAACCGTGAATTAGCAGACGCAAAGGACGAAGATCCGGATATCCGCGAAATGGCGGAACAGGAGATTCCGCAACTCAAACAACAGTTGGATGAACTGGAAAAACAAATCCAACTGTTACTCATTCCTAAAGATCCAGACGATTCCCGCAACACTATAATTGAAATTCGCGCTGGTACTGGCGGAGACGAAGCGGCATTATTTGCCAGAGATCTTTTCCAAATGTATGCTCATTTTAGTGAAAGCCGAAAATGGCGCATCAAACTTCTCAATGAAAGCAAAAATGATCTAGGAGGTTTCAAGGAAATCACTTTTTCAATTGAAGGCAAAGATGTTTTCAGTCACTTGAAATTTGAAGGTGGAGTACATCGGGTCCAACGTGTACCGAAAACTGAGACACAAGGGCGCATCCACACTTCAGCCGCAACTGTCGCAGTCTTACCTGAAGTGGAAGATGTTGAGATTGAAATCAATCCCGGAGATTTACGCATAGACGTTTATCGCTCAAGCGGTCCAGGCGGACAGAGCGTGAACACGACAGATTCTGCAGTCAGGATAACTCATCTGCCAACAGGTCTGGTTGTCATCTGCCAAAATGAAAAATCCCAATTAAAAAATAAGGCACAAGCATTAAAAGTTCTCAGAGCAAGGCTCTATGAAAAAGAACTTGAAGCCCAACATTCCGAAAACGCAGAATTACGCCGCGGGATGGTTGGTTCCGGAGACAGAAGCGAACGTATCCGGACTTATAATTTCCCACAGGGACGTATGACGGATCACCGTATCAATCTAACTCTCTACAAACTTGAAGATATAATGCTCGGTAAACTGGAACAGGTGATTGAACCTCTGGTGGCTCACCACCAGGCAGAACTGCTGAAAGCATCTTGAACATAATGCTTTCAGAGCATAAAGTTTATTCTCTTCTGCTTTAGTTTGTTTTAGCTTCCTTTAGCTTGTGCGGGTTGCAGAATTGACCCAAATTCCAAAACCTAAAACCCAAACATTATCCCCGAAATGGCTTTTGAAACTTTGCTCAGTCCACTAANAGTTGGCAACACAACCCTGAAAAACCGAGTCATGATGGGCTCCATGCATACCGGACTTGAAGAACAGCCGGATGGTTCATCACGTTTAGCGGCTTTTTACGCAGAACGTGCACGGGGAGGAGTAGGACTCATAGTAACCGGAGGATTTGCACCTAATGCAACTGGTCGTGTTTTTGAAGAAGGTGCGGAATTAGTTTCCGAAGATCAACTTGATTTTCACCGTCCGCTGGTAAAAGCAGTTCATGACAACGGTGGAAAAATAGCATTACAGATTTTGCATACAGGACGTTATGGCATGATGGAAACCTGCGTCGCGCCCTCACCGATTACCGCGCCAATCAATTTTTATCGGCCCAAAGAATTAACGCATGAAGAAATTTTACAAACCATAGAAGATTATGTGCGTTGCGCAAAGCTGGCAAAAATGGCTGGTTATGACGGTGTNGAAATAATGGGTTCTGAAGGTTATCTGATCAACCAGTTCATTGCCAAATGTACAAACAAACGCAGCGATGACTGGGGAGGTTCTTTTGAAAACAGAATCCGCTTTGCACTAAATATTGTAGAACGTGTACGGGAGGAATCCGGAGAAGATTTTCTAATTATTTTCCGCCTTTCCTGTCTTGATTTAGTTGAAGACGGCAGCAGTTTTGAAGAAGTAGTAGAACTCGGACAACGTGTAGAAACGGCGGGAGCGTCTCTCATAAATACCGGAATCGGCTGGCATGAAGCACGGATTCCCACAATCGGCATGATGGTTCCACGTGCTGCATTTGCCTGGGTTACCGGAAAATTACGGCCACACCTCAAGATTCCAATCGTGACATCGAACCGTATTAACGATCCGTATATTGCAGAAAGCCTTTTGAGAGACGGACTTGCGGACATGGTTTCAATGGCGCGTCCATTATTAGCGGATGAAAATTTTGTCAACAAAACGGCTGCTGGCCAACCGGATGAAATCAATACTTGTATAGCCTGTAATCAAGCTTGTCTTGATCATCTGTTTCAAATGAAAACTGCAACCTGTCTGGTAAATCCTCGTGCGGGACGTGAGACAGAATTAAATTACGAACCAGCGACAACTTTAAAAAATATTGCTGTTATCGGCGCCGGTCCAGCAGGAATGACCGCTGCCTACATTTCTGCGATGCGTGGTCATCAAGTAACTTTGTTTGATCAACGTGCTGAACTGGGCGGACAAATAAACTATGCAGTGAAAATTCCAGGCAAACAAGAATTTTATGAAGTGCTGCGGTTCTATCGTGTGATGCTGCTAAAATATGGAGTAGAACTCAAATTGGGGCAAACCGTAAATCATGAGACTCTTGTAGCAGGAAATTATGACGCAGTCGTGTTGGCCACCGGAGTACGACCTCGAGCACTGGAACTCGAAGGAGCCGATCATGCTAAAGTACTGAGTTATTTGGATGTACTGGACGGTGAATGTATAGTCGGAAACAAAGTTGCCATAATCGGTGCAGGAGGAATCGGCATTGATGTCGCACATTATTTAACAGCAAAAACACCTTTTTCTGGAGATGTTCCGGAATATTTACAGGGTTATGGAATTCTGGATTCCGAAAAAGCAATGGCTCTGCGCAAACCGAAAAAAAGGGAAGTTACGGTTTTTCAGCGATCCACCGACAAAATTGGTAAACGTCTCGGAAAAACAACAGGTTGGGCACACATCCAAACTTTGAAATCACACGGTGTAGAACTCTTTTCAGGTGCAACTTATCTTAAAATCGATGATGCCGGTTTACACGTCAAAGTTGCTTTGAAAAAAGGAGAAGAAGCTAAGGAAATAGTGATGGATGTAGATAACGTTATTATTGCGGCAGGACAGGAACCAAGACTCGAATTGGAAGATGCACTGCGTGAGGCCGGTTTGGAGGTTCATGTGATTGGCGGTGCAAAAGCGGCTCTCGGACTTGATGCTAAAACCGCAATCAATGACGGTGCAGAATTGGCGGCAAGGTTTTGAAAACATGTGTGATATGTTTTTTTGCAGACGATTCAACCTAAAATTTTTTAACTTCGCCATTTGACGCCATCTCAGCGGTCCAATTAAATGTTCCCATCTCAAGCATTTCTTTACCCGCTGTTAGGATTGGATTTACTGCAGCCCAATTTAATGCTCCACCTATGCTGATTCGTTTTGCACCGGCCTCGGCGAGTTCTTTTACACTAACATCTCGAAAACTTGTTGCGAGCGCATTAAAGGGGGTTTTTAGCTGTTTCTCGACCGCATAGTATTTGCAATTTTTGCTTGATTGGTATTACGGATTAGTATAGTATTACCGTAATACTAACTCAATACATGAGAATCGCAATGCAAATTTCAACCAGCAAGTTGACTCAAAAATATCAAGCGACTGTCCCCGCAACAGTCAGAAAAAGACTAAATCTCAATGCAGGAGACATTATTGCTTTTGAAATTGAAAACGATGAAATACGTTTAAGAAAAGCACGGCCTTTCGACATTGAGTTCAGTTCAGCCCTTTCACCAACTTTAAGTGAATGGGAATCTCCCAATGATGAAGAAGCATACCATGATTTATGAACAATTTGACATTGTAGTTGTACCCTTTCCGTTCACAGATGCTTCTTTAACAAAACGTCGGCCTGCCTTAGTGCTGTCACAAAGTGCCGAGTTTGGAGCACTCATTGAACACTCAGTATTGGCCATGATTACCAGTCAAAAAAATGAACCTTGGCCATTGGATGTTTTCATAAAGGACAAAAAGAAATCTGGTCTAACTAGCTCCTTCAGTTGTAAGAATGAAGTTGTTTACACTGGATAACAGGTTGATTCTCAAAAAGGTTGGGCACTTGTCGAAAATGGATCAAGCACAAGTAAATAAGAGCCTCTCAACGATATTTTAAACCATAAAAATAAATTACGACACAATCGTCCTGACACTAATTCTTTAAAATTTAAAATGAGATCAACCAAAATAATACATATTGTTTCCTGTCATGCAGAGGGCGAAGTTGGTGAGGTCATTGTTGGAGGTGTTACGCCGCCGCCAGGGGAGAGCATTTGGGAGCAAGCCCGCTGGATTGAGCAGGATCAGACTTTGCGTCAGTTCGTTTTGAATGAACCACGCGGAGGAGTTTTCAAACATGTAAATTTGTTGGTTCCGCCGAAAAACGAAAAAGCGGTTTATGGTTTCATTATTATGGAACCGGAACATACTCCACCCATGTCCGGATCAAATTCAATTTGTGTGGCAACAGTTCTGTTGGACAGTGGAATGGTGCAAATGCAGGAGCCTGAAACAACGTTTTTTCTTGAAGCTCCAGCCGGTTTAGTACAGGTCACAGCACATTGTGAAAACGGCAAAGCACACAGTATTAAAATAAACAATGTGCCTTCGTTTGCAGACAAACTTGATGTAAAACTTGAAGTGGCCGGAATTGGAACACTTACAGTTGACACAGCTTACGGCGGGGACAGTTTTGTGATTGTGGACGCAAAGTCGTTGGGATTCGAAATTGTTCCGGATGAGGCACGTCAACTTGCGGAAACAGGTGCCAGAATCACGGCAGCCGCGAATCAACAAATAAAATTTCAACATCCGACTCAACAGGATTGGAACAAAATTTCGTTCTGCCAATTTACTTTGCCGATTGAACTAATAAATGGGATTCCGCATGGCCGTAATACCGTTGCGATCGATCCTGGAAAACTTGACAGATCCCCATGCGGAACAGGGGCTTCTGCGAGAATGGCGGTTATGCACGCAAAAGGAGAAATGCAGGTTGGCGAGCGTTTTACAGCAACTTCAATAATTGATTCAAGGTTTGACTGTACAATCCTCAAGAGCACAAAGATCGCTGAAAAAGAGGCTATTATTCCGACAATCCGCGGACGAGCATGGATAACTGGCACACATCAGTTAATGTGCGATCCGGAGGATCCGTGGCCTTTGGGATATCGTCTATCAGATACTTGGCCAAAACTGTAAACTTTTGAGCAGTTTTAAATAACGCAATTTTCAAGCGCTATACAAAAACTTTCCGCTTTGAGCGGCTTTGACTTTCCAACCATCTTTTTCTTCTTTCCACCAAACTGTTCTCTCACCTTCAGTTATAAGTGAATTTGCTTTTGTCGCAGAAAGTAATTTCAGCGGATTTTCACTTGCCCATGAAACCGCTTCATCCAGCGAAATGTCGTACCACTGCATCACGTTCCTCACACATTGTTCTAACGTTACCGCTGAGCCAACAGGACGTGAAGTTTTTGGATCATAAATTACTGGATCAGACCCAAGTATTAATTCCAGCTCACCCAACCGGTAACGACCTGGAGTAGCCGCAGCACCAGCAGTGGCATCCGTGATCAGTATGACACGTTCACTACATTTTGCTCTTAAATAGACTTTCAATACTTCCGGAGAAAGGTGGTAACCATCCGCGATAAAACTGGCGCACAGTTTGTCTTCACCAAGTTGAGCGATGATAGGATTATCGTTTTTTTGCAGTTCTGAGCTTGTACCGTTACCAAGGTGTGTTGAAAGCAATGCTCCGGCTTTGACCGCTTCCCGTATTTTTTCAGTTCCTGCAGCAGTGTGTCCTAATGCCACAATAATTCCGTCACCAACTAATTTTTCTATAAATCCTAAAGCACCTTCGACTTCCGGTGCAAGTGTCACCAAATTTATATTTCCTCCAGCGACTTCCTGCAAACGTAAAAACATTTCCGGATTCACCGCACCCATGGACTGAACAGGATGGCAGCCGGAATATCCAGGCAGAGCTGAAAGAAAAGGTCCTTCGAGATGATATCCCGCGATCATCGTTTTTGCCAGGGCTGAGGAGTTTCGGGCATTTTCCAAATCAGTAAGACAGTTTAGTAAATGCGATTCTGATCCGGTGATGATAGTCGGCAAACAAGTTGTAACTCCGGAAGCCAGCATTGCTTCAAGTGAGTGTTCTAGAGAATCTTGGGTAATTCCTGGTGTATTGAAATCCACACCTCCGAATCCATTAACCTGTAAATCCACCAGCCCCGGAGTTTTCACCCACGTTTCCGCATATTTTGAAAAAGCACGGCCAGACTCCTGGGTAGCAGGGATTTCAGTAATCGGCATGTAGTTCCTTGGTTTTGGTTTAAAATCCGCAAAAACCCACAATTAACGGTTGCACTCTATCTCAGTACTGAGTGGGGTTGTGAATTATTGAATATTTATTATTTTGTTTTAAGCTTGATGAACCAGTAAAAGTCTTGAAAACGTGTCATTGCTTACAGAGCGAGAAATCTATTTTATCTTAAGCACTGATATTATTAAGATCTCTCTCTTCGTTCGAGATGACAAATTATTAGTTTAGGTGTTTTTCGAAGCCATCATGCTTGTTATTTTTAGTAGCGTTGCCAATCCAGTTTGTTCTTTTCAATCCACTTATAATGATCTTTGAGTGTTAATAAATAGGCGGCGTCTTCATCCAAAACAATGGTTACTCGTGGATGCATTTGTAATATTGAAGCGGGGCAACTTGCTGAAATTGGACCTTCGATCATTTTTCGGATGGCATCGGCCTTTTTGGCTCCGTTTGCCAACAAAAGACAATGTCGTGATTCCATGATGGTGGCGATACCCATGGTGACAACATGACGGGGAACTTCCTCCAGTTTGTCGAAATAAATCGCATTATCCTGCATGGTTTGTTCACTAAGAATCTTGACCCAAGTCCGTGATGCAAAAGAACCGGTGGGTTCGTTAAATCCGATATGCCCGTTTGCGCCAATCCCAAGAACTTGTAAATCAATTCCGCCCACAGCCTTAATTTGCTGTTCATATTTACGACACGCTTCCCGGAGGTCTTTAGCATTTCCATCAGGAAGATGTACATTTTTTTTGTCTATATCCACAAGATTAAATAAATTGCTCATCATATAAAAATAATATGAACGCTCGTCTTCCCGAGATAAACCAGCGTATTCATCCAGATTAAAAGTCGTGCAGTTTTGAAAACTTAATTCTCCGGACTGCTTCATCCGGATCAGCTCTTGATACATACGGAGAG
>JGI26244J51143_1000351_pt1 | contig 19939 bp, 26 predicted proteins | sample SaaInlV_150m_DNA_6_FD_51143 | JGI IMG/M metagenome (IMG submission 51143) | reverse complement strand
ACACCATCTTTGTGTTTTCCAATTATACTTTTAGAATCAAAACACACATCACCAGTTGTAGATTCAAACAAATTCTCACCACCCAAAAATGCAGCACTAAGGGATTGATTAAAAATAAAAGATTGATAAGCTTGAATGTAAAATCGTCTTAAAGATAATGGAATAGCATGAATGGCACGTATAGAATCATCATGTTCAATCATTTCTTTTAAAACAATTCTTTCAATATCCATTTGACGAGGAACGTCATCAAAATACTGTTCATAGTTTACTTTATCAGAAAGTTTTTTACGAATTTCTGTATTTTCTTTTGAATCATAANCAGAAGTAAAAGACAAAATTAGATCAACNGCTTTATCAAAATCCCTATGCAAAATTGCTTTTCCAATTAAATGAGTTACAGGTCGTTTTGAGCCAAATCTTTGATAACCATAAAAATTCAAAACNTGATTATGTTCAGTAAATGAGGATAAATCATCAGAACAATCAGAAATNTGTATTTTAAAATTATTACCAATCATATCTTTTTTAGATAATGGTTTTTTTGAAAATCCAATTCGAGTAAGAGAGTATTTGTCTGTAGAAAAATCATCAATAGGTTTGCCTTTGTGAGGAGAACCAACAAATTGTTCAGTTACAGCAGATGCATCTTTTAATCCCAGAGCTTTGAGATGGACGCCTGTTTTTCGAAATATACCAGATAAAGCATGATTAGTATCAATTTTTTTCTTGTTTAATTTGTAAACAGCATAACCACTTTGATCAGTAATAGAATTATGAGCACGTTTAGAAATTAATTCAGATACTTCAAAATCTTCAGAAGTTATTCTAATTTTTCCACCAATACCAGAAAAATTTGTGGTGTACAGAGAGATTCCAATTTGAGAATCAATATCAGGTATCAATCTATTGTCACGGTTACAAATTTACTTACTGAAACATCAGGTAATTGAATTCCAAGTAAAACTTTGTAAGTTCCAGAAACGGCATCATCAGTGGCAGACATTTTCAAATGAATAGGTGTTTGGGAATCAGATTCAAGTTGAAAAGATTCTGTTGAATCATGAATTAATTCCAAATTCAAAAAATCATGAGTAGTGGAAAGTACCAACAGAGAATCTAAAGAGGNATCAATTGATGAAGTAGATATTACAAAGTGGAATTGTTTTGTTTCACCAGNATTCAANGATANNGAATTAGATTCAAGTTGAATTTCAACTGGTAGTGGTACAGAAGTATCTACAACACCAATTTTATTTTCAACCCATTCAGTAAACCAAATTTTTTCACCATGTATTGTAAAATCAAAGATTTGTGCAATTCCACAGTCATCTAAAACTTCAAATCCAGAATCACAATCGCCCCAATTAGGATTTTTTGAAGGTACATGGTATTCCACAAGAGATTGAGTTGTAGGATTCATAACAGAAATATTATTTGCAGTTTGCTCATTAAACACAAGTCGTCCTTGATTATCATTTTCAATCCAATAAGGTCTAGAAATAGGAGATTGAATTACACCTGTTTGATTTCCATATGTCCCAAACATAGGATCTGCAGTGACATATTGAATAAATTTTTCAGATGAAGAATTAAAACTGAAAAAATGATGATGAAGTCGTATCAGCTATCCAAAGAAGGCCATCATCAGAAAAAGTGATGCCGTTTGGAGTAAGTAATTGTACAGGGAGGGCATAAGCATTAATGAAATCAACTAAGGGTAAAAATTGTTCACCAGAATTAGACACAGCATTACGATAATCATTTTGATTAAACTTTACTAAAAATCCACCTTGTTGGAATAACCAATTGGTATACCAAATGTTATCATTTTCATCTAATGCAAAATCAGCAGTTACCGAATCATCAATTGCAGAAGGAATACTAAGATAATTTACTTCAGCATCAGATAAACTGACATCCAAAATAGTTAGTTTGTTTCCAGTAAAATCATTAATGATAATTTGAGATCCTTCAATTCTTAATTTTTGAGGTAAAGAATTATCATCAGAAGGATAAGATAATCGATCATATTGTTCATCAAGAGTAGAAAATTTCCATATAGAATCATAGGTTTCATCAGTAAACCAAACTGAACCATCAGGGGCATAATCAATTCCCCACATCATTGAACGGCCACCAGGAGGCCATGTTGGGTTTTCATATTCAGTAAATGTTTCACTAATAGGATCAAATTTTGCAAGATTACCAGTGTTTGTTTCAGTAAACCANACATTACCATCATAATCAGATACAATTGCTAANGGGTTTGTACATTCTGTAGGAATAACATATTCTTTAACAAAATCAGTAGATTTGGCATCAGTATCAGAACTACAAAATTGAGTCCTTTGATCATCAGGAAAATTATCAGCAGGCGTTCCAGTAATAGTTACATCAGGAGCATCTACTTCAGGCTCCATGCCAGGAATTGCAATTGCAATAGTAGAAGAAAGTAAAATTGCACCAAAGAAAATAGTAACAAATACACCTTTTTTCTTCATAGAATAAAAAATATAGATCCTTGTTATATCTTATTCCCAGTTAGTTATAGTAATTTTAAATCACCAGTAATTTTATCAATTAAATTTTCAGGTGCAGGTCCAATTGATATGCAAGTAGTAGTGCCAGGAGCTAATTGAGTATGTCCAGCATCAGAAACTTCAGACCAAGGAAGATTCAAATCAATAGCATGTCTTTTTATTTCCTGTAATTCTTTAATTCCTGAAACTTTCACAACTACTTTTTCTTGACCACCCCACCATTCAGACCACCATTCAGGGTGAGATTTTCTAACATGTTCAGCACCAAGAACACAAGCATGACCAACTTGAGCTGCAATCTTACCCTTACCCATACCAAGATCAGTTCTAACAACTATTACCTGTTTGATGTCTCCCACAACATTACCAAAAATAGGCACAATGAAAAACTTTTGAATTAAATAATTGACAAAGAACCAAAATCTATGTACTATGATGTAACAATTGCAGGTGGAAGCGTTGCAGGTTTATTATGTGCAAGAGAAATATCTGCAAAAGGATTTTCAGTATTAGTAATTGAAGAAGATTATGAAATAGGGACACCAGAACATTGTGGAGGACTAGTCAGTATTGCAGGTTTAGAAGAATTAGGGATAATTCCATTTAGAAAAACTTTTGAACATATGATAGAGTCTGCAGAAATTACATCTCCAAATGGAAATAAGTTTACAATTAATTCAAAAAAACAAAAAGTGGTAGAAATTAGCAGAAGAGAATTAGATAAACAAATTGCATTTCAAGCTCAAAAGAATGGAGCAGTGATAAAAGTCAGAACAAGTTTTCAAGAAATTACAGATACTGGAATAAGAACTAATGAAGGGAAAGTAGAATGTAAAATTTTTGTTGATGCTAGAGGAGTATCATCATTAATTCAGAAAGATCGAACAGGCATATTATCATCAGCACAATATGAAATTTATGCAAATTGGATAAAAAAAGGGAAAGTAGAAGTAATTTTTGATCAAGAAAAATATCCAGGATTTTTTGCATGGATAATTCCATCTAATGAAGGGAAAGGGAAAATAGGTATAGCAGGAAAAGGAATTAACGTAGCAGAAACATTAGATGAATTTCTTAAAGAAAAAGGACAATTTTCAACAATTAGAAAAATATTTGCACCCATTTGGATTAAAGGTCCAATTGAAAAATTCGTAGAAGGTAAAACAGTAATCATAGGGGATGCAGCAGGACAAGCAAAACCAACTACAGCTGGAGGGATTTTTACAAGTGGAATGGGAGGAGTGTACGCAGGACAAGCCATATGTAAATTTTTGAAGACAAATGAAATATCAGATCTTCAAAACTATCAAAAAAGATGGATGGATAGATTTGGAAAAGAATTTGAAAAACAATTACTTGCTAGAAAAATATTAGAAAGAATAACCAACCAAACAATCAATAAGTTATTTGAATCAATAACTCCAGAAATTATTAAAGAAATTTCAGAAAAGGATGATTTTGATTTTCATACAAGTTCAATAATAAAATTATTAGGAATGAAAGGTTCGATAAAAACAGCTCAAGCNTTAATCAGCGGAGAACTCAAAAAAATATTAAGTTAAGAGAAATACAAAATCTAAGGAAGGTATAAATGATGTTTACAGAAAATTTGAGCATGTCATCTACCATATCATTACCAACATGCAGTTGCTGTCATAGAGCAATTATGCCTAATGACAAATGTGTAAAATTNAACTGTCCAGATTGTGGGGTAGATCTTGTTTGGAGATGTGAAAGTTGCAGAGAGGCAGCAAGAAACTATACTTGTTCTTCATGTAATTTTCAAGGACCTTAAACAAAATGACTGACATAGTATTGATAACAAAAATCCTCCCAACAGGAATGGAAGTGNATTTAGATAAATTAGCTGAATCTATCAAATCATCACTAAAAGAAGGAATCATTATGAAACGTCATGCAAAAGAACCATTAGCTTTTGGTTTAGAATGTGTTAAAGCTGAATTTGTATTAGAAGATAGAGAAGGACAAATGGATTCATTAGAAGACACCGTAAGAGCTGTTGACGGTGTTAGTGAATTTGAAGTTCTCAGTATGAGCCGTAATTAAATTAACAGGAAGTAAGTGATTTTTTGGTCCGCAAAGAAGAGCCTTTGCAAATGAGAATTGGTGAAGCAAAACAAAGGGACATAGGCAAAAAACGTGCAAGAGTAAGTCCAGAAGCAATGAATTTTCTAAAAGTTGTATCAGGAGACATTGTTGAAATTATAGGTTCAAGAACAAGTTGTGCAGTTATTTGGCCAGCAGATGAAGATGAAAAATTTCCAGANATAATTAGAATTGATGGACAAACAAGAAAGAATGTAGGAAATACACTAAATGATATCATAAAAATAAAAAAAGTAACAACAAAAATTGCAAAAACAATAACACTGACACCAGTTAGTGATTCAATAACAATAGACAATGAATTTACAGATTTTGTGAAAAATAGACTAAAAGGATTGCCAGTTACATATGAGGACGAAATTTCTGTAATGATTTTAGGAAATTCCATGGATTTCAAAATAACAAAAACAGTACCAAAAGGAGTAATCAAAATGGACAAAACAACAGAAATGAATATTTCAACAGAAACATCCATCGATAGAAAAATTAGAGTGACATATGAAGAGGTGGGAGGATTAAAAGAAAAAACAAAAGCAATGAGAGAAATTGTAGAGTTACCACTAAGACATCCAGAATTATTTTCAAGATTAGGAATTGAATCACATGGAGGAATTTTACTTTATGGTCCACCAGGATGTGGAAAAACATTACTTGCAAAAGTTCTTGCAAGTGAATCAGAAGCTAACATGTTTTCCATTAATGGTCCAGAAATTATGAATAAATATTATGGTGAAACAGAAGCTAAACTAAGAGACATATTCAAAGAAGCAAAAGACAAATCACCAAGCATTATTTTTATTGATGAAATTGATGCAATTGCACCAAAAAGAGAAGAAGTTAACGGAGATGTTGAGAAAAGAGTTGTGGCACAATTACTAGCATTAATGGATGGGTTAACAGATAGAGGAAATGTCATAGTATTGGGGGCAACCAACAGACCAGACAGTGTAGATCCAGCTCTCAGAAGACCAGGAAGATTTGACAGAGAATTTGAAATTACAGTACCAAATGAAGATGAAAGATTAGAAATTTTACAAATCCATACACGAGGAATGCCAACTAGTAAAGATATAGATCTAAAAGAATTATCATTAGAATTACACGGATACACAGGGGCAGACATTAAATCACTATGTAGAGAAGCTGCTATGAAATCAATCAGAAGGTATTTGCCAGAAATTGATCTAGAAACAGAAAAAATTTCATCAGAAATTTTACAATCAATGCAAATTAAATTAATTGATTTTTACGATGCGATGCATGAAGTAGTTCCTACTGCAATGAGGGAATTTTATGTAGAAAGACCAAAAGTGTGGTGGCAAGATGTAGGAGGATTAGACGAAGTGAAAAAAGGATTAACAGAAAATTTAATCACAGCAATAAAAGAACCAAGTAAATTTACAAAAATGGGAATCAAACCACCAAAAGGAGCTTTACTTTATGGCCCACCAGGATGTGGAAAAACATTACTTGGAAGAGCAGTTGCAACAGAAACAGGAGCAAATATGATTTTAGTTAGAGGTCCAGAAATTCTTTCTAAATGGATGGGGGAATCAGAAAAAGCAGTGAGAGAAATATTTAGAAAAGCAAAAGCATCATCACCATGTGTAGTAATTTTTGATGAATTAGATGCATTAGCTAAATTTAGATCAAATGAAGGAAAGACAAGTGAAACAATTCTGAGTCAATTATTAACAGAAATAGAAGAAAGTACATCATCACGAGTTGCAGTAATTGGAATTACAAATAGACCAGACATCATAGATAATGCACTATTAAGGGCAGGTAGATTAGATCTAGTTTTGTATGTTTCACCTCCAGATGAAAAAGGACGTTTGGAAATTATTAAAATTCTAACAAAAAAAATGCCATTATCAAATGATGTAAAATTACAAGAGATTGCAGTTGCAACACAAAATTACACAGGTGCAGATTTAACAGCATTGTGTAGAGAAGCAGCAGTACATGCAATGAGAAATCAATCATCAAAAATATCTAGTAATGATTTTGCAACTAGTTTAAAACAAGTTAAACCATCAATCACTAAAGAAGTAGATCAATGGTATAATACCATAAGAGAAAGTATATCTAATGTAGTACCCAAGACAGAAGAGAAAGCATTTTACGGTTAATCATGACAATCCCACTACGAAATACAATATTTGACAAAATCAAGGAAGCAAATTCATTAACGGATGTTGAACTTAACAAAAGTTTAACAAAAGATGGATTAAATCTATCAGAAGGAAGATTTAACAAAGTGTTGTTAGATTTGGAAATTTTAGGTCTTATCAAAGTAGCATGGTTTACAAAAGATGAACGTAGAATTGAAGTAATAGTAATTGAAAAAGAAGAAGATCCAATCGCAAAACAAAACAAGGAAGTAATGGAAAAAGATTACGAAGCAAGTTTTCCAGGATTAGACAAGTAATTCAAAAAAAAGTAATTAGATTAAAGGAATATGAAATGCTGCATCTAATGCAACAGCAACAAAAATTATTGTCAAGTAAGGAGCAGTTACCTTGTATGCTTTCCAAGCAAATTCAGAAGTAGGGGTTTTTGTTAATTTGTAATGATATACAAGCATTAATCCACCAGATACAACTGCAATAACAGCATAAACAAGTCCTAATCCATCAGGAATCAATACTAGTAACAAAGAATATGGAATTAAGATCAAAGTGTTGCCTAAAATGAATTTAGATGTTTTTTGCATTCCAATTACAACAGGCAACATAGGAACTTCAGCTTGTGCATATTCATCTTTAATTTTCATGGCAAGACACCAAAAGTGAGAAGGAGTCCATACGAATACCAAAAATCCAACTAAAAATCCCAATAAATCCATACTACCAGTTGCGGCGGCCCATCCAGCCCAAGCTGCAGCACTACCAGCAATTCCACCAATTACAATATTAGATGTATTTCTACGTTTTAGCCAAACAGTGTAAATTATCACATAAGAGAATATTCCCACAGCAATAAAGAAAGCAGATATTGCATTAAGTGCAAAGAATCCATAAATCACAGATATGCAACTTACAATCAATCCATACAACAAGACATGAGATGCAGCCATTCGTCCAGAAGGAATTGGTCTAGTACTAGTTCGAGTCATTTTAGGATCAATATCTCGATCATAATAATGATTTAAGGCACTAGAGCCAGCAGATGCCAATGCACCTGCAACTATAATATGCAAATAATCTAAATATTCAAGTGGAGCGGTACCAGATACCAACTTACTTGCAGCATACATTGATGTAACTGCAGTAATCACTAAAAGAACAACAATTCTTGGTTTTGATATCTCAATTATTTCATTAATTCCCAATTTACTCTACACAATTTGGAAGCCATTTTAATCCTTGTTGTGGATCCACCATATTTCAAAAGGAATAAGTATTCACCCCTACCAGCTAATTTTAATGAGTAATTGGGACCTATTAATGCCAGGAATGGGCCTTACAGGTATAGGATTAGCAGGGCTCATTTTGTCATATGCAGGTATTGCACATACGTTCATTGATGGCATGCATGCATTAACTGGTCTTACCATGTTTGTAGGATTAATTTTTACAGCAGCAGGTATCTTAGATGGAGGTATTTCAACAAGCACCAGAGCCAAAGTGACAACTTTGGTAATTGTGTCAATATCAATAGGATTTGGACTTTACACATTAGTAACCATGAATACTTCAGACTTTACACTTACAATTGTTCTAATTTTATTGGCAATCGCACTTCCAGCATTAGCAATAGGATATGTTGCAATGAAAAAACCAGGAAGTATAAAACCAATAGGATTGGTGCTAGGATTAGCAGTAGCTAGTGCAATGGTGATTTGGGTTTCAGCNGGAGCAATGAGTNCAGNTGAAGAGATAACATCTGAAGAAANAGTAGATCATGAAGCAGTNGAAGGATTAACGACAGGACCAATTTTTGCAATTGAGATTCTTNAAGATTCAGCTCAAGAAGGAAATCCAGATTATAGTCCAGACAGAGCAATANTAACTCAAGGATATGTTATTGAATGGATAAATGAAGATTCAGCACCACATACAGTTACAAGTTCAGCAGATTATGGAGAAACATTTGATTCAAGTTTGATTAGTGCAGGAGAGATATTCACATTAGATACAACTAATTTAGAGATTGGAGAATACGAATACTTGTGCATAGTACACCCTTGGATGACTGCAACATTAGTCATAGAAGCACCAAAAGAGCCAACTAAAATNATAATTCCAAANGGAGCTGCAATTCCAGAAGATGGAAAAATATTCTATGACCCAGAAACAATCAATATTTCAACTGGAACAACAGTTGAATGGATAAATNANGATTCAGCAATGCATACAGCAACATCAGGAAGTCCANCAAATGGAGNTGATGGAATATTTGATTCAGAAATATTAAACATTGATGATACATATCAATTTACATTTGCAGATGCAGGAAACTATGATTACTATTGTATTTTACATCCATGGATGATTGGAACTGTTAATGTAGAATAAAGTTGCAGAAAATTATTTTAAAACAATCAGATAAAAAAATTTTATCGCAATATTCAGAAAATCAAAAACCCAATGAGGCATGTGCCATATTATTTGGAAGAAAAAATGAAGTTTTAGATATATTTTTAACAGAAAATATCGATGAATCACCCATAAATTTTACAATTTCAAATGAACAATTGATAGAAGGATATAAGATTGCAGAAGAGAAAGAAATGGAAGTCATATCAATATTTCATTCACATCCAAATTCAGATGCATATCCTTCAAGTACAGATAAAAAATTTATGCAAAGTAATCCAGTAGCATGGATAATTTATTCAGGAATTAACAAAAACTTTAGAGCACATATTCTTGAATCAGATAGCATAGAAATTCAAATTGAAGAAAAATAATTATAACTATACATATTGATCAAACATAATTTCACTAAATTTTAATTTCTTAAAACATAATAGGATAAAAAATAATTCAAACATATGAGTAAAAAAAATACCAGCACTATTACATTTAGAGTAGATGAAAATGTAGATAAGCATCTTAGAAAAATTGCAAAAGAACAAAAAATTAGCATCAATACTTTAGCTAATCAAATTTTTGGAAATTATTTAGATTTAGATGTGTATATGGAAAAATTCGGAGTAATGAAAATGAGTAAAAAAGCATTCAAAATGTTTTTAGATAAAACAGATGAAACGGAACTTAAACTTTTAGCTCTTGATGCAGGTTCAAATGAACCTAAAGAGTTCATATTATTCAAATGGAAAGAAATTACATTAGAAAATGTATCTACATTTATGAAAATTTATTGTGAACATTGTGGATATGGGCAATGTGATCTAGAACAATCAGAAAACAAGGTATCCATGAGCATACGTCACAACTTTGGTAAAAAAGGATCATCATACATTGCTTCATTTCTAACAGCAGCAGTAACATCCACATTGAATCTTGAATGTAACATTATAGAATCAAATGAATCTGTAACTATTTCTTTTGCCAATTGATTGCAAATGATTGCAAATAATACATGTTAGTTAAATGTAATTTGAGCAATATTTGATTATGAATACAAATCAACATACAAAACAAGATACATCAGTTAGTGATACTTTAAAACAAAAAATAGACATCATAAAACACCTCAAAGAAAACAATACAACTTACAAAGCCCATTGGTGGCGAGCTATGTCAATGTCAATAGCATTATTCATTCATGCTTGGATACCATCGATGTTCCCAACTTATGCTTCAGATAAAATGAATCATAGATAGGCACTATCAGGCATTGTGAAATAAATATCCCTTTTTTTATTAAAAAATATGGAAATTCACGTATACGACACTTATGTCAAAGCAGCAGATGGTCATACCATGCACTTTGATGTAATTACTGGTGAAAAAGATCATCCTAAAGCCATAGAATTTGGTAAAGAATGGTTAAAAGAAATAGGTGAAGCAGAAGCTGAAATGACACAAAACGAATGTACATTCTGTCACTCACAATCTTGCCCAGAGCCTGTTGAACAGGCAATTAAGGAAAAAGGCTATTTTATCCAAAAGATGGAAGGCTGTCCTTAAACATTTTTTTTCTTTTTAAAAAATATATTTTTTTAGATAGAGGTTTCATAGTTATTGTATGAATGAAACCAAATATGCAAAATTGACAATAAATGGAGATAAAAAAACAGTGTGGATTTGTGGTTGTTTTCAAACAACAGATAATTATTTTAAATTCTGTGATAAACATAATCCAACTTTACAAAAAGCAATTCAGTCGCAAATTGATGAGTTGGATATGACTTTGATTGTTGAAGAAAACAGTTAGATTACAAGTAGTGTAACAAATGAAAAAATAATTACAATAGGGACAATATTTTGATTAGGGTATTAAATTTGAGGACAAATACATTAGTGTAAAAATATCCAATAACATTAATCATAATTTTATGAATTTTAAAACAAGTATGACTTTCATTTCAACTAAGTATGAATCAAAAAGAATGAATTTTGTTTCTTTTTTTATAAGCTGAAAAAGTCTTTCCGCGAAGTCCTTGTCTAACTAATTTATTAAATCTCTTTCCATGTGCAAGATAAGGGAATCTCATATGGATTAACTCATGGACAAGAGTATTTTCCAATATTTTTTCATCAGGAATTTTTCTGACATTAATAAAAACCAAATTATGTTGAAGATAAGATACACCATAATACTTGTAAGCAGATGTACGTCTGCCTTCAGTCATTTCTTTAGGAGCATCAAGAACTTCTTTAGTAGATAATAAAATTTGAGGTTCAGAAATTGAAAATCTTTGAGAGTAAATTCCAACTTTTTCTAAAATTTGTAATTTAAGATCAGGATCAAGTTTCACATTAATTTTTCAAGTAATACATGTTTATCTTAAAATGTCAATTGTTGTACAATGTTTGGTTGATTTTGATTCTACAAAATTACAAATGAATAGGGTCAGAGGTTTTGTGGGGTAATCACGAATCATACAGCCACCGTCTCATCACACCCCATTACTTCATTAAATTAAGTAATGTTTGTGCTTTATTTCTAATTTCTGTAGTAATTTGTACCAAAACCAATCCCTGATTTGGTTGACCATACAAAACAATAGAATGTTCAGGAGCATGTATACAAACAGGCAATACCAACAAATCTTCTTCACCATTTACAGTTAACCTAACAGGGGAATTCATAGTAAATGCTTTTTTAATTATTTCAATACTTTGTAAAGTAATTTCAGCAGGAGGATTATCAATAATTAACTCAGAGGCATTTCCAAGTTCTAGAAGTTCTCTTTTTTGTCTTTTTTCTAAACCATCAATTATTTGTAAAGATGGAATTAAATCAAAATCAATCATTTTCTCAGTAGTTTTATCTCCAACTGTAATAATGTAAGAATCATCTGAAAGGTATTTTTGAATATTTTCTTTATTATCTTTACCAACGGGTAATAATATTCCTAAAGGAATTTTCAATTGATCTCTTAAAGAATCAGGTAATTTCACAGGAATCGTAACTAAGTTGTGACATTCTCAGACTGTATTTCGTCAGAAGATTCAGATTGAGGTTCAGATTCCATTTCATCTTGTAAGTTTGATGCAATAATACTACATTGAGCTGCAACATTTTTTGCACTTGCTCTAAATGCATCAGCACTTGGAGATTCAACATGTGTAATCATAATAGGTTTTCCAGAATCAGAGCCAGACATAATACCATAATTTAATGGGATTTCACCTAAGAAAGGTATATTGAATTGTTCACTAATTTTCTTTGCACCGCCGTTACCAAAGATGTAATGTTTATCATCACAATTTGGACAAATGAAATGACTCATATTTTCAATGACACCAATAATTGGAACATTTAATTTTTCAAACATTGAGACTGCTTTAACTGCAACATTACTTGCAACATCTTGAGGAGTTGTAATAACAAGAATGCCAGTAATAGGAATTGTTTGTGCAAGAGTTAATGGGATATCACCAGTACCAGGAGGTAAATCAACAATTAGATAATCTAATTCAGACCAATTAGTATCAACCAAAAATTGTTTTAAAATTCCAGAAATAATTGGACCACGATAAATTGCAGCTTGATTAGATTGATCTGCAAAGAAACCAAATGAAACAACTTTTAATCCATTAGAGTCTGCAGGTTGTAATTTATTATCTTCAACTTCCATAGAACCATCTTTCATTCCCAACATCAAAGGAATACTTGGACCATAGATATCAGCATCAAGTAATCCAACTTTAGCTCCTGTTTGAGATAATGCCAAAGCTAAATTTAATGAAACAGTGGATTTTCCAACACCACCTTTTCCACTAGCAACACCAATAATATTTTTGACAGTTGCCATTTGAGTATCAGCATCAAGTGAACGTCCTTCCATTACTTTTGCAGTTACTGCCATATCAAAATTTTTCAAGTCAGAAAGTTCAGCAATTGCTTTTCGAACATCTTCTTCAATTTCAACATTAAAAGGGCATGCAGGAGTAGTTAATTCTAAAGTAAATTTAAGATTACCATCATTAAGCTCTAAATTTTTAATCATCCCCATAGAAACAATGTCTTTTTTCAAATCAGGATCAATTACAGTACTAAGTTTTTCAAGGACTTGATCGATTCCAACCATTGCGTCAAAAAGTGAAAATACATTATTTATAGATAGGTCAGATAACAAAAAAATGGGAATTTTTAAAAATAATCATCAAAATCTTTAGAAATTTGAGGTAAATCACCCAAAGATTCATAAATTGAAATTCAAGAAAAAGAAAACAGTTGTTTTCCATATCTACCCTAGTTGATGTTGTTAGGATTCCTCCAAGCTTATTTGGAACTACACTCAAAAAGGCAGCAGTCAACATTCTCAAAGAAAAATATGAGAGTATGATTAATGCAGAATTAGGCTACATCATTATGATTTTAGATGCCAAAGTAGATGAAATGGGAAAAATGATTGCAGGAGATGGAGGAACATTCCATAAAGTGCAATTTGAGGCATTAACATTTTATCCAAAATTACAAGAAATTGTTCAAGGAGAAATTGTAGATATTACAGACTTTGGAGCATTTGTTAGAATTGGTCCAACAGATGCATTACTTCACTTATCACAAGTTATGGACGATTACCTCAAGAGTGATGTAAAAATGGGATTAATTTTAGCTAATCAAAGTGGAAGAACATTAAAAGTAGGTTCAACATTACGTGCAAGAATCACTGCAGTATCTTTAGGAAAAGCTGCTGCAATGGGTAAGATTGGAATTACGTGTAGACAGCCATTCTTAGGTGCAGATGAATGGATTGCTGAAGAAATTAAAAAAGCAGATGGTTCTGGAGAACCAGCAAAAGTAGAGGCCAGTTAAAATGGCACGAGAAATGGCATGCAGAAAATGTAAACGAGTTACAACAGAAAAAGTTTGTCCAGGTTGTAAGTCATCAGATTTAACACCAGATTGGAACGGTGTTGTATTAGTAGTGGATCCAACAAATTCAGAAATTTCAAAAACGTTAGCCATTACTCAAAAAGGCAAATATGCAATTAAAGTAACATAGAATATTTCTAAATCTTTAAAATTAGATTAACATTTAATCATAACATGTCGTTTAATCCAAAAAAACAATTATTACAATTTCTTGCAGAAGACATAGGTAAAGGCGACATAACAAGTGCATTATTAACAAAGAAAAAAATTTCAGTAAAAATAATTTCAAGAGAAAAAGGCATTATTGCTGGCTCAAAATATGCAAAAGAAATTTTTAAACTTAAAGGATGTGAAGCTAAAATTTTGATAAAGGATGGGTCAAAAATTAAACCAAATCAAACCATTATGAAAATTACAGGAAACGCAAGTAAAATTTTAACATGTGAAAGAACTGCATTAAACATAATTACAAGAATGAGTGGAATTGCAACACAAACAAATCAACTTGTTAAAAAAATTCCAATTAAAACAAAATTATATGCAACAAGAAAAACAGCACCAGGATTAAGATATTTTGATAAAGAAGCTGTGGAGATAGGAGGAGGTAAAAAACACAGATTACGGCTAGATGAGATGGTTATGATCAAGGACAATCATATAGCAGTAGAGAAATCATTATTATCACTAATTAAAAAAACCAAAAAAAAATATAAAAAATTTGAAGTGGAAGTTGAAAACACACAAGATGCAGTTCTTGCAGCACAAGAAGGGGCAACAATAATTATGTTAGATAATTTTTCTCCAATTCAAATCATCAAAACAATTAAAATTCTTAAAAATAAAAAATTACGAAAAAAAGTATTACTAGAAGCATCAGGTGGAATTAATTCTAAAAATATTTCAAAATATGGGAAGACAGGAGTAGACATCATATCCATTGGAAGTATAACAAATTCAGTTAAAGGAATAGACGTTAGTTTAGAAATTTAATAATTTAATTCAGAAAGTAAATCAAATACAGATTTATTTTTTGGATCAATCTCCTGAATTTTTCTACAGCAATCAATTGCAGGTTGGTTTTCCTCCAATTTTTGATGAGAATATGCCTTCAAAAGTAAAACATCAATATCATAAGATCCAATATCAAGAGATTTATCAAAATATGAAATTGCAGTACGATATTTGTTTTTTAGATAATAAATTCCACCAACAGTAAATAGGGCATCATGATGATTAGGAACTTTTTCTAAATAATCTATACCTAATTTCAAAGCATCAGGATATTTTTTTTCTTTAACAAGTTTTTTAAATTTTTTAAATTGTTCTTCATTTTTCTTTAATTGAAGATCTTTAGGAGTTCTACTAAATAATCCAACCAAAACTATCACAAATTAACTGATTTCAAGCATTCTATTAATTGCTAAACGAGCTTTATCAGCAATTTTTTTTGGAACAGTGACAATATTTTTCTCATGTATCAAAGCATCATAGACTTTTTCAAGAGTAATCATTTTCATATATTGACATTCAGCTTTTTCAGATGCAGGGATGAATGTTTTATCAGGGTTTTGTTTTCTCATCCTATACAATATTCCTGTTTCAGTTGCAACAACAAAATTCTTGGAATTAGATTTACTTACATGATTTAACATTCCTTCAGTTGACAAAATTGAAACTTTATTACCATCATAACTTCCATCAGCAACATCGTACATCATAGGTGTTGTACAACTACATTCAGGATGAATTACAAATTCAGCATCAGTCATGGATTTTAATTTTTTATTAACATCCTCAGCTGTGATTCCTGCATGTACATGACATTCACCGGCCCATATGTGGATATTTTTTCGACCAGTCATTTTTGCAACATAAGAACCAAGAAACATATCAGGTAAAAATAAAATTTCTCGATCTTCAGGAATTGCCTTTACAACATTTACAGCATTTGATGAAGTACAACAATAATCAAGTTCAGATTTAATTTCGGCAGTAGTATTAACATAACCAACAGAAATAGCATTTGGATGTTGCTTTTTCCAATTACGTAATTCATCAACAGTGATTGAATCAGATAAAGAACATCCAGCTTCCAAAGAAGGCAATAATACTTTTTTTTCAGGACTGATAATGGCCGCTGTTTCAGCCATAAAATGAACACCACAAAATAAAATAGTTTTTTGATCAACGGTTGCAGCCAACCTAGATAATCCAAGAGAATCACCGGTAAAATCAGCTATATCCTGTACATCAGGAATTTCATAATTATGAGCTAAAATGACCACATCTTTTTCTTTTTTCAGTCGCATTATCTCATTTTTTAAAAATGAAGTATCCTGAACTAACATGATTCATAAAAAATTGAATATATGTGAATTTAAAGAATATGAAATAGACAATAATTTTCTAAAAAGTGTCTAAATGAGGTAATTTTTGCCAATTAAGTGCCAATTTGTATATCATCAGAACAATATCTTCTCAATGTTTCAATAGCAGATAAAATAGCTAACTTACTAGTTTTAGGATTTTCAGGATCAGGTGTATTTTCTATAGTAAATGTCATTTTTCCAGATTTTGCAATAGCCTCAATATGATGAGTATTTTTATCAGTATTAGGATCTGCAATAATTTTTACATGNGTTTTATNGCTACCAATTCCAGATAAAGACACCAATGCNGCCACATTGATGTTTGCAGGAAATAATGAAACAGCATCACGAGCTGTTCCTTCAAAAATAATTGTGGGNGAATCAATTGAATCTAAATTAATTTTAGAAGTTTCAAAAAACTTTGCNCCCTTTAATGAACGAGGATGTTTTGTAGTTGTGATAGATACAGATTCTAATTCATTTTTAATAGACTTGATCCCATCCAATCCAGCAATTGCTCCAGAAGGGAGATAGATGGTTTTTTTGAAATGTTCACATGCATCATACAAAATATCATAAATGGATTCATCAAGCAAAGCTCCAACACTCATTATCATAAAATCACGTTTATTTTGTAAAATACTTAATCCATCATCCCTTACAGCATTTTGAGATGCAGCTTCAACTACAATATTGACTGAATGAGAAGAGAGTAAATGAGAATTTTCAACAATTTCAGGTTTTGTGTTTAATTTTGAAACAAGGGTAATTGAAGCGTCTTTAGAATCATCATAAATATGAGTTAAAACTCCAGGTATTTTTCCCGAATCAATTGCAAGTGCAATCTGAGTACCCATTACACCACATCCCAATAGACCAATTTTTTTCAAGTGATCATAATAAGAAAGATCTCTTAATTAATGATAGTTTAAAATACAATTATTCAAAATATTGAAAATAAATCATATTTGAAATTATTTTTTTAGGTCATGTGAAATGATTCTAAAATTAAATAGAAAATACATGGTTTTAGTAGATCATCTTTGTCAAGAATTAACACAACCTAAAGATTTTATTCAATCCTACTAACTATTGTTGTGCTCAATTCAGTATACAAAGATGCNATTATCAATAGGGAGAAAATGCTATCAATCCTAAAAGGTCCAAAATTTGAACAAATTTTAGAAAAGGCAAGGGNTAATTGGAATGATTTTACGCCTACTAAAGAAAATGTGATTACAGCTGGTATNGATAGTAGTTTCAACAATACAAAATTTCAAGGAATTGAATTATGGGCAACAACTGCAGTTTCAATTAAATCAGATGGAGAAATAATTGTAGATTTACACACTTCAGGATTAGGTTCAGACACAGATCTTTCAAGAATCGCAAGTAAAATGGAAATTGATGCATGTGAAAAAACGGTTGATGAAGTAGATTTAGTATTAATGGATGGGTCACTACATTCACAATTCATGACAAGACAATCAACATTAGATGCATTAGTTGTAAAAACAATGAAAAAGAAAAATAATGTAATATTTATTGCAAAAACATCAAATACAAAAAAACAGTTTGAAAATTTGGGTTCATTAGCTGGCGATATTTTTTACTATAATCACGTAACAAATGGTCCAGGTTTTAGTGAAATATTTGTAGAAAAAAACTATGGCCCAGATAAAATAATATCATCAACATTTGTAAGGTTAAGTGATTCAACTCCAATAATCAAATTGGAATTTTTAGGAGGTAAACATGACAATGAAGAAATTAAATTAATAATGAATAAACTGTTTAAAACTAGTGTAGGAGGATATCCATATGCATTAAAACTTGCACATAACAACTGTAAAATATCAGACAAGGAACTTGGAAAAATGGTTAGTTTGTTAGGATTAAGTAATGAAATTGGATCTAGAGAGGTATTAGGTTGAGTTTAGGTTTTGTAGTGGGAGAATCAAAGCCTACATCAGTAACAGCAATTACATCACGTTCATTATCAGTTGGAGAATATATCAAAATCAGTATTGATGAGGGAGAGATTTTAGGATTAGTTGAAAGATCATCAGTATCAAGTGCAGCATTTACAGATGTTAGAAATTTTCATGAAGCAGAAGAAAGTACAGAAATTGCAGACATCAATAAAAGAGATAAGACATTTACGGCACATATAGGAATTTTAGGATTTTTAGAAAATTTACGTAAAGGACAATCAATTATTCCAGCAATACCACCAATTCCAGGCACAGAAATTACCCAGCCAACTAATCATGATTTAGAAGAAATTTTTAGTCCAAAAAAAGAAGGATGGTTAAAAATTGGTAATTTATTACGAAATAAAAAAATTGAAGCAAAAATAAATTTAGACAAAATTGTTTCAAGACATCTAGGAATCTTAGCAATGACAGGAATGGGTAAAAGTAATCTAGTTTCATTAATTACAAAAAAAATATCAGAAGTAAAAGGAACAGTAATAATTTTTGATTACCACAATGATTACACAACACTAAACATTCCAAATGTGAATGTAATTGATGCAAAAATTAATCCAAGATTACTTGAAGCAGACCAATTTTCAGAAGTATTAGAAATTAGAGAAAACGCAGATGTCCAACAACGAGTTTTAAGAATGTCATTCACACAAGAAGTAAAAGAAGCAGGAGAATTTTGGAATAAATTAGAATATGAAGTAGATTTACTTGTAAATTCAGAAGACAAAAAATTAAAAGAAATTAGAACATCAGCATACAGAGTACAAGATATCATAGAGGATGCACAAAGAAGGTTTGACGATATTTTAGATCCAGAAATTGGNAATCCCATGGACTACATAAAAGAAGGATGGACAAACATCATTAACATTTCAGAATTATCAGAAAAACAAGCCAACGTAGCAATGGGATTTTATTTACAACAGTTACTAAAAGATAGAAAAAATGCGACCATAGCAAAACATGGAAAATCAAAAAAGCAAAAAGATTACAAATTCTTTGAACCAGTTTTCATCATCCTTGAAGAAGCACACGTGTTCATTCCAAAAGATCACGATACTGCAGCAAAATATTGGGCTGCAAAAATTGCAAGGGAAGGGAGGAAATTTGGAGTAGGTTTAGCAATAGTTTCTCAGAGACCACGTAGTGTAGATTTAAACATCCTAAGTCAAATGGGCTCATTTGCAATTATGAAAATCATTCAAGAAGATGACCAAAGACAAATAGCCTCAGCAACAGAGTCCACTAGTCGTGAATTGATATCTCAATTAACATCATTAAATGTAGGAGATGCAGTTCTTGTTGGACAATGGACAAATTTACCATCAATGGTACATGTTGAAGAAGTTAAAGAAAAGAAAATGGGAGCAGATCAAAGTGCAACTAAAGCTTGGATAAAGGCAGATAAAATGAAAAATGTCGGAGTTGAATCCACCCAAGGATTAGT
>JGI26244J51143_1000340_pt1 | contig 20166 bp, 16 predicted proteins | sample SaaInlV_150m_DNA_6_FD_51143 | JGI IMG/M metagenome (IMG submission 51143) | reverse complement strand
TATAATTAGTCAAGCCCCTTGTATCTAAACCAGTGATCCCAACAATTTTATTTTTTTTTAACCACAGGTCTAAATTAGCTAAAGATCTATAGTTAGAAGGACTTGTTATTTCAGAGTTAAAAATTACACCTTTGGTCCAAACTTTATCAGACTCTAAATCTTCTTTATTAGTTCCAACGTTACCAACGTGAGGGAAGGTAAAATTGATAATTTGTCCAGCGTAAGAGGGATCTGAAATGATTTCTTGATAACCAGTTAGAGAAGTATTGAAACATACTTCACCTGTTGCTGTTCCTTGATAGCCAATACCAACTCCTTTAAAGATAGTTTTATTTTCAAGAACTAAAACGCCTGTGTGAATCTGTGAGATTTTGTTAGAGCTAATCTTTTTTGCTTTTTTGATCAATTACAACTCATGAGTTAAAGGTTAATACAATAAAACCCTAATTATCGCAACAGAGATGTATTATAAAATTATAAAAAAACAATTTTTCTTTTGAAGAATTTTCACTTTGCAGTAGATTAAAAAATATTATGACATTGAAAGAAAAAATAGAAACTAACTATAAAAATTCTCTAAAATCAAAAAATAAGGTTGAAATCTCAACCTACAGGTTAATTTTATCTGGAATAAAAGATCTTGATATTGTCAATCGATCTGGAGCCAACATAAAAGAAACAGACGATGATGATATAAAAAAACTTTTAAAGAAAATGATTAAGCAAAGAACCGAATCAATAGAGATCTATAAAAAGAATGAAAGATTGGATTTGTTAGAAGTTGAGCAAAATGAATTTGATCTTTTATCTAGTTTTTTACCACAGCAGTTAAGTGATGAAGAAACTAAAAAAATATGTGTAGATACAATAAGTAAATTGGGTGCTGCATCAATTAAAGACATGGGTAAAGTAATGGGTGAATTAAAGAAGTCATACCCTGACAATCTAGATTTTGCTAAAGCTGGACCTTTGCTAAAAGAACTATTAAATAAATAATGAAATACCCAAAAGAGTATTTGGACGAAATTAAAACTCGTTTAAAGGTTTCGACAGTTGTATCAAAGTCTGTCAGTCTAAAAAAAAGAGGCAAAGAATTTGTAGGTTTATCACCCTTTAAAACTGAAAAAACGCCTTCATTTACAGTTAATGATGAAAAAGAATTTTATCATTGTTTTGCAACATCGGAACATGGAAATATTTTTGATTTTGTAATGAAAACTCAAAATTTGAAATTTGGAGAAGCGGTAAAATCATTAGCAAATCTTGCAGGTATGAGACCTTATACATTTTCAAAGCAAGATGAAGAACGTGAAAAAAATTGGCAAGAATATTGCTCAATCTACAATCAATATGTTCAATTTTATCATGATGAAATTTTAAAAAATGAAAGCTTAACTATTGCAAGAGACTATTTAAAAAAAAGAAACCTTAGTAAAGANGAGGTTAAAAATTTTAAAATAGGTTTTGTTGAAAGAAACTCAAATTTTTATGAAAAATTAAAAGATGANTTTAGTGAAAAAGTTTTAGTTGAAAGTGGTCTTTTTTATTTAGATGAAAAAAAGAATACATACGTTGAAAGATTTCGAGATAGAATAATATTTCCAATTAATAATATTTCAGGCCAACCTATTGGATTAGGAGGAAGAACCATCCAGGAAAATAGTTATTCAGCAAAATATATTAATTCTCCCGAAACACCTTTTTTTAAAAAGGGTTCTAACTTATATAATTTAGATTTAGCTAGAAGATTATCTAATAAAATAGATCATGTATATTTAGTTGAGGGATATATGGATGTAGTTGGTTTAAGTAAAAATGGAATTGAAAATGTTGTGGCAAATCTTGGAACTTCTTTAACGGATCGTCAAATTTTAATGCTTAACCAATTCTTTGAAGATATTATTATTTGTTTTGATGGTGATGAAAGTGGATACAAAGCAGCTCTTAGAGCAGCAGAAAATTCAATTAAAGAATTACAACCAGAAAAACAAATCTCGTTTCTTTTTTTACCAGATGGAGAAGACCCTGATAGTTATGCAAATAAAAATGGTAAAGCAAATTTTATTGATTTTACAAAACAGGCAAAAATTTCAATTCATCAGTTTATATTTAACCATTATAAACAACAAACAGATAATAATCCTTCATCAATGGCTATTTTTGAAAAAAAATTAAGAGCTATTGCTGCAACTATTAAAGATGATTTCATAAAAAAATACGTACTAGAGTTTTTCTTGGAGAAAATTTCATCTTTAACTCCACATAGCAATATTGGAAAAAAACAATTTTATACTAAAAAAGTTAAATCATTACAGTCCACTCAAAAACACTTTAACGAAAGTAAATCATTGAGTGGTGTTGAGCTTAAAGAATTTTCATTGCTTTATTTAATAATGAATAACTTGGATTTATTTCAAGAAAATATTCACATGATTGAAAATATAAAACTATTTAGCGAAGAAAATAAATTAATCCTTGAAACTTTGATAACTAAACTAAAGAGTGGAGAAAAACTTACCTTAGATCAAATTCCAATTGACCCTCAATTAACTGAAAAAATCTTTAAATTTGCCTCAATAAAACATATTCTAAATAATCACCAAAATGATCAGAATAAAATGTTTGAATTATTAGACGAAGTATCTAGAGACCTCAAAAACTACGATTTAGAGTTTAGGATTGAAGAGCTCGAGTCGAAGTTCTCTAAAGATTTAAGTGAAAGCACTTTCAACGAAATAAGAGAGCTAAAAAAACAAAAAAACATCAATTAAATCCTTCAAAAAATACGTGGATTTTTCTCAAATTGGGCTTATATAAGTCTTCTCAAATATACTATTGTGGAAAGAATAATTACAAAATCATTTGCTAGACTTATGGGTCGTGGAACCCATAGAGGATTTATAACTTTTGATGAGCTAAATAAATCATTAGGTAAAAGAAATCTTTCAGACGAAAATTTAGAACAAGCCTTCATGCACATTCTTGATGAGAGTGTAGCATTGGTTGAAAAAAAATCTGACTTTAAAGTTTTAAGAAAAAAAGAAAATTCATCTAAAGAAGAAGGTAAGACAATTGAGAAAAGTGATGACCCTATAAGAATGTATTTAAGAGAGATGGGTGGAGTAGAACTCTTGTCTCGTGAAGGTGAAATTGCAATTGCAAAAAGAATAGAAGCTGGAAAAGATGTAATGCTTATCGCATTAGCACAAAGTCCAATTACTGCACAACAATTTGTAGAGTGGGATGAAAAACTTCAAAGTGATGAAATATTAGTTAGAGAAATTATTGATATTGATACTAACTACATGGAAGATGAAAATACAGGGCCAAGTGCTAAACAAAGAAATTCTGGGGAAACTGATAAAAATGAAGAGAATAATGGAGACGATGATGAGTTTAATCCAACGCTTGCAGCAATGGAAACTGAAATCAAACCAAAAGTTTTAAAAACTGTTAATACTTTAACAAAAGAATATGCAAAATTAATCAAGTATCAAAAAGAAAAACTTGATTGTATTTTAAATGCAGTAAGTTTCTCAGCTGCTAAAGAAAAAGGACATGATAAAATTGTAAGTGATATTTTAGAAAATATTAAATCATTACAATTGTCACCCTCTGTATTAGAGGAATTGGTTCAAAAACACTATGTGGAAAATAAAAAAATTGTTTCACTAGAAGGAAATCTTCTAAGGTTGGCAATGGATCAAAAAATTCCAAGAAATGAATTTATTAAGTTTTATATTGGCAATGAAATTAACCCAAATCTTAAAAAGTTCTTGGATACTAACCCCATGTGGAAACAGTTTTTTTCAAAAAATAAAGATGAATTTAAAAACATAAGAGAGAGATTAATTGAGATTAGTCATAAACTTGGAATTTCAGTAACTGATTATAAAAAAATAGTTAGCAGAGTTCAAAAAGGTGAAAAAGAATCTAGAATTGCAAAAAAAGAAATGGTTGAAGCAAACTTAAGATTGGTAATTTCAATTGCAAAAAAATATACAAATAGAGGACTTCAGTTTCTAGATCTTATTCAAGAAGGAAATATCGGTCTTATGAAAGCTGTAGATAAATTTGAATACAGAAGGGGCTATAAATTTTCAACATATGCCACTTGGTGGATTAGACAAGCAATCACTAGATCTATTGCTGACCAAGCTCGAACGATTAGAATTCCAGTTCATATGATTGAAACTATAAATAAAATTGTAAGAACCCAAAGATTAATTTTAAGTGAGTTTGGTAGAGAGGCTACGCCTGAAGAACTAGCACAAAAATTAAGAATGCCTTTAGATAAAGTTAGAAAAGTTTTAAAAATATCAAAAGAACCAGTATCTCTTGAAAAACCAGTTGGAGATGAAGAGGATAGTAGTTTAGGTGATTTTATTGAAGATACAAAAGCATTAGCACCTTTAGAACAAGCTATTAAATCTAATCTAAGTGAAGCTACGACTAAAATTTTATCAACTTTAACACCAAGAGAAGAAAGAGTTCTTAGAATGAGATTTGGTGTTGGAATGAATACAGACCATACTCTTGAAGAAGTGGGTCTTCAGTTTTCTGTAACAAGAGAGCGTATTAGACAGATAGAAGCTAAAGCTTTAAGAAAATTAAAACACCCAAGCAGATCCAAACAGTTAAAAAGCTTTTTAGAAAGTTAAAATTCAAAGGGACTGTAGCTCAATAGTAGAGTACTGCATTGACATTGCAGGGGTAGTTGGAGCGTAACCAACCAGTCCCACCATTTTCATTATCTTTTACCTATGCTAGACATCGGTTACATTATAATATAATTAAAGNTTAATTTTTAGGGCCTGTAGCTCAGTTGGTTAGAGCAGTACACTCATAATGTATTGGTCCCAGGTTCGAGTCCTGGCGGGCCCACCAAAAATTATTTTTATAGATGATTATTTAATAAACTCTTTTAAAATAGAAAAAAGAGCGTTGATATCCCCATCATTACTTTGAATGATAGAAGAAAATTCTTCCTTTTGAGTTCTTGCTAGACTTAAGCCCTCAATAATTAAATCTCTGATTAAAGGATTTTCTGGATTTTTTGTATAAATTCTCCAATCAATTTTAACCTCAGGCCTTTGTTCTGTTCCAACTAAAATACTAGATACCATTGTATAATTTTCATTTAATTTCTCTTTAGATACAACTTCAATCTCTGGATTTGAGTATTCAGCCAGTCGACTAGAAAAACTTTTTAGAAAATATTGTTCAAAAAGCATNTCATATTGATTTATTTCATTNTCACTTATATTTTTTCTATAAGCTCCTAAAGTGTAATAACCAATACCATTGATATCAACTGTTTCACTTGCAATTTGTTTTAGCTTTTCTATTTTTTCTTCTTTTGAATATTTGTTATTTAAGGCCTCAGANGCTCTATTCACAGTTGATTGAACAAATACATCTGGTTCAATTGAATATGATTGATTAATACCAACAAAGTTAATTATGACGAAGGTAAATATTAAAAACTTTTTTAATCTCATTAAGTTTTATAATTTATTGAGCTTCTATTTCTTCCCAATCACTATCGTTTTGGGTTTCAGTTATTGCATTAGAGTTAGCTATTTTTTGTTGTCTATCTTGCAAATATAAACTTCTAACTGAAGCATAAAAATCTATTGAATTTTTTTCCAAGTTTTCAAACGAGTCTATATTTTTTGCTCTAAAATCTATCCCAGAACTTGCTCTTGATGCATAATAATCAAAGTCAGAAAAATGCTGAGTATCATTAGCTACAGTAACGTTATACCAAGCATCTCCGCCTAATATATTTGCAAATGATCCAGCTGTGTCTCTAACAGTGGATGGTCCTAAAACAGGTAGAACAAGATAACATCCTGGACCAACACCCATTACACCAAGTGTTTGGCCATAATCTTCTTTTTCATACTCTGGAAAACCAATTTTTTCAGCCACATCAAATATTCCAACAACTCCAACTGTTGTATTAACAATAAATCTACCTGTGTTAACTCCAGCTTTTTTAAATTCTCCTTGGAGAATATTATTAGGTATTGTTACAAGTGTAGAGAGATTGTCTAGAGCATTACCTGTCCCAGCTCTAACTGGAGAGGGTAAAATTCTATAAGCTTTTGCAACAGGTTCAAAAATAACACCATCTAACACTTGGTTAAATTTAAAAGTTGCTCTATTTACATTTTCAAAACAGTCTTTAACTTCACCAGAATTTTTTTTAGATAAGTTGTTTTCACCGTCTGTATCAGCACTCACATTTGTTGCTAACATTAAACTTATTAGTGAAGTTATTAAAATTTTTTTCATTATCCTATGATTATATAATGTATATAATATCAATGTAAATCTAGATTTAGCTCTAAATATGACGCAAAAATGGCTTTAAAAACAATATTAAACTATTCCCCAAATTTTAATCCTAAAAAAAGAACCTCTAAGCAAATCAAATTTATTATCTTTCATTATACGGGTATGAAAAGCGAATCTGATGCTTTGAAAAGATTAACAGAAATACAATCTGAGGTTAGCTGTCATTATTTAATCAAAAATAATGGAGAAATTGTAAAAATAGTACCTGATTTATATATTGCATGGCATGCAGGAAAATCTTCTTGGAAAAATTATAAGTCTTTAAATCAAAATTCTATTGGTATTGAAATTACAAACCCAGGACATGAGTACGGTTATAAAAATTTTACACAAAAACAAATTACTACTCTTGTAAAGTTAAGTAAGTTTTTAATAAAAAAATATAAAATTAATCCTAAGAATATTTTGGGACACTCAGACATAGCAGTACTTAGAAAAAAAGATCCAGGTGAAAAGTTCCCATGGGAATATTTGGCTAAAAATAAAATAGGGATATGGCACACATTAAATAAGCAAGATTTACTAAAGAATAGAAAGCTAAAAATAAGCAAGGTAGAAGAGAATATTTTTTTTAGAAACCTGTTTAAGATTGGATATTCAAAAACATTTCCAAAAAATATTGGTAGGAATAAATATTTAAGAGAATTAATAAAATCTTTTCAAAGAAGATTTAGACAAGAGTTGGTTGATGGAAAAATTGATCAAGAATCCTTATTAATCAATAAAAGCCTCATCAAAGCATACAATTAAATTTTTCTTGAAGTTCTATAATTAAGTAATAAATTACATTTGCTAGATGAACGACTTATCGCTTTAATTTATTAAAGAGGAAAGTCCGGGCTCCGCAAAGACACAGTGCCAGATAATACCTGGCGGGGGAAACCCTAGGGATAGTGCCACAGAAAATATACCGCCATAACATGGCAAGGGTGAAAAGGTGTGGTAAGAGCACACCGGTTCTATTGGTAACAATGAACGCTGGAAAACCCCACTGGGAGCAAGACTAAGTAGAGATGACATTGTTGCAAAACTAAAAGCCGTCTTTGGCTAGTCATCAGGGTTAGTTGCNTGAGCTTAAGAGTGATCTTAAGCCTAGAGAAATGATAGGTTTAAATGACAGAACCCGGCTTATAGTTTNTCTAGCAAACTTATCCACAGTTCAATTTTAATTAACTTTAGATGTTCACCTTTTGATTCATAATTGAATCATTTCTGTTCTTATTTTTAGTCTTAGAATTGTATTGAGTTAAAACTAAAAATTGATTTTTGACTTTATGTAGATACATAAAAGTTATCTACAATCATTGCCAAATAAGCCTAAAATGAACATATTGACTCTATCTTTAAAAACCCATATTGTCCCATATATTCCCAAATATGGAATTTATGAAATATAAAAAATATGTTTTTATCTACTTACGAGAACAAAATAGACAAAAAGGGAAGGGTATCTGTGCCTGCTAGTTTTAGATCTCACCTTTCTAACTTAGGATACAATGGTGTTATCTGTTATCCCTCATTTAATAATCAGTCTATAGAAGCTTGCTCACAAGATAGAATTGAAAAACTTTCTGCAAGTATAGATTCATTAAGTCCATTTGAAGAAAAAAGAGATTATTTTGCAACATCAATTTTATCTGAGAGTATGAATTTACAATTTGATAGTGAAGGTAGAATTTCATTATCAACAAAATTATTAAAACATGCAAAAATAAAAAATAGCATGTTGTTTGTTGGTCAAGGTCAAACATTCCAAATATGGGAACCAGCAGCATTTGAAAAATTTAAGATCAACGCAAGAAAAAAAGCAAATCTAAATCGTGCAAGTCTTAAATGGGAAAAACATTTTAATAACAATGAGGGGAAATAAAAATGACAATTAACTTTAAATCACCAGAAATAAAAGAATTACAACCAAGATTATTAGTAGTGGGAGTTGGCGGNGCAGGTGGAAATGCACTTAATGAAATGATTGATAATGGNCTTCAAGGAGTAGAGTTCATAGCAGTAAATACAGATGCTCAAGATTTAAAGNTAAGTAAAGCTAAAGCAAGAATTCAAATTGGNCTAAGTTTAACAAAAGGTNTAGGNGCTGGAGCAAANCATGACATTGGTCAAGCAGCTGCAGATGAATCTTTNAATGAAATTGTAAATACNCTTCAGGGTGCAAACATGGTTTTTATAACTGCTGGTATGGGTGGTGGAACTGGNACAGGTGCTGCACACGTTATNGCAAGAGCTGCTAAAGAATTAAATATTTTAACAGTAGGTGTTGTAACACTTCCTTTNTTATATGAAGGNCCATCAAGAATGAGAAGAGCTCANNNAGGNCTAGAAGAANTAAGAAAACATGTNGATACAATTATTGTAATTCCAAATCAAAANCTATTTAAGGTTGCNAATGAACAAACTACATTTGANGAATCTTTTAATCTTTCAAATAATGTTTTAATGCAAGGTGTACANAGTGTNACCGATCTNATGGTTAGACCAGGTATAGTTAATCTAGATTTTGCTGATGTTGAAACTGTAATGGCTTCAATGGGTAAAGCAATGATGGGAACTGGTGAAGCTGAAGGAGAAGGTAGAGCAGCTAAAGCAGCAGACATGGCAATTAGCAACCCATTGATTGATGATTATACGTTAAAAGGTGCGAAAGGATTACTAGTAAATATTACCGGTGGTAAGGATCTTAAACTTTTTGAGGTTGATGAAGTGGTTAATAAAATAAGAGCTGAAGTAGATCCTGAAGCAGAGGTGATTATTGGTGCTATTACATCTGGCGACCTTGATGGAAAAATTAGAGTATCAATAGTTGCAACGGCACTAGATGGACAACAACCAGAAAGTAAATCTGTAATCAATATGGTTCACAGAATACAAAATAGAAATCCTGGTTATTCAGATTTTAACAGTGCTAGTTCTGCTCAATCGTTTAATTTTTCACCTACAATGACTAGCCCTATTTCTCATGGAGCAAATGCATTAAAGTTAGAAAATGAAATAATTGCAGAACCAGTTACAAATACTACATCATCAGAAATGATGAATGAGCAAACTGTTAGCAATCAAGAAGTTGAAAGTATTGTTGAAAACAATCAATCAAATGATTATGAGCAATCTTTTTCAGAGGAGGCACTTACAACTGCAAAGCCTGAAGAAAATAGCCCAATGGAGGAGGAGCATGTTTCTAATGGACTTGAAAACTTTGGTGTAGAAGGTGAAGACGCGCCAGATCTATTTAGTTCGGATAGTGCAACTTCAGAGACAGAAGGATTTTTATCAACTGAAACTTCGGAAAATACCTCAGAAGATGATGATCTAGAAATTCCAGCATTTTTAAGAAGACAAAAGAATTAATGGTCTTCAAAAAAATAAATGATAGCCACCATAATACCAGATGTGAGAAATCATTATCCGGTATTGCTAAGTGAAATAATTAGCATTATTACCCCTCAATATGGTGGCACATTTATTGACTGTACGTTTGGTCAAGGCGGATACACAAAAAGAATATTAAACTTTCCTGAAACAAAAGTAATTGCATTAGATAGAGATTCTGAGAGCTCTATAAAAGCTCAAGAACTTCAAAATAGTTTTGAGGATAGGCTATTATTTAAAAATATAAAATTCAGTCAATTAAACAATCTAAAGTTAAAACATGAAAATATAAAAGCTGTAATTTTTGATTTAGGGTATTCCTTGAACCAGATTAAAGACCCAAAAAAAGGTCTTTCATTCGATAGCATTGGTGAACTTAATATGAAAATGGGTATAAATGAATTTTCAGCAAAAGAAGCAATTAATCAATTAGATGAAAAAGAACTTACCAAAATATTTAAATATTTTGGGGATGAAGCAGACAGTAAAAGAATAGCACACAATATTGTTGAAGACAGATCTAAAAGAGAGATCACAACAGAAGAGCTAGTTAGGATTATAGAATCTTCGAAAAGAAAAAGAAATTATAAGACACATAGTGCAACTAAAATTTTCCAAGCATTAAGAATATTTGTAAATAAAGAAATTAGTGAACTAATTTATGGATTAATTAATGCTGCTAAAGTTGTTAAAAAGGATGGAGTTATTGCAGTTGTAACATTTCATTCTTTAGAAGATAAAATTGTTAAATACTTTTTTAAAAGTTTATCTGAAAATAAAAGCATCTCAAGACATATGCCAAAAACAGAAGAAAAATTAAATTTATTTAAATCTGTTATAAAAAAACCAATAGTACCAAGTGATAAAGAAATTAGAGAAAATCCACCTTCTAGATCAGCCAAGTTACGTTATGTAATTAAAAAAGAAGATTTTTTCGATTTTGAAACAGATATCTTGGATAAATTTAAACATTTAATTGACATTGAAAATTTGTCAAAAAAACTATGAAACAATTAGTGGTAGCTGTTATTTTAGTATTAATATTAATTACATCACTTATTAAAAATTCTACAAAAGAAATAGAAGATCAAATTTTTATAGTTAAAGAAAATATAAGACCTTTAAAATCGGAACTTGAAGATGTATTGCTTGAGTTTAACTATTTGAGCTCTCCTGAAAAACTAGTTCAGTATCAAACGCAATATTTTGAAAAAGATTTAATCAAAATTGAAATTATGAATATTAAGGAAATCTTTAAAAATAATGAAACTTTAGAAATAAAAGACTTAATCAGCAAAAATGGAAATGAATAATAAAAAGAATATTATTCTAGAAGAATATGAAAATGAATTTTCATATAAAAAAAGTAAAACTAATTTAGATATACAATTTAATAGAATAGCGTTTATTTTTTTTGTTTTTTTGGTGATTTCAGTAATTTATTCAATACAATTGCTTCATTTAGGCTCGTTAAAAGAAGAAAATAGCAAGGAATTCTCAACTATAAATAAAAACTATAGAGCAGACATACTTGATAGAAATGGAAATTATTTAGTTAAAACAGTTAAGTCGATAGATATTGGTATTAACCCTATTGAAGTAATTGATAAAAAAAAACTATTAATTAATTTACAGTTAATATTCCCAGATAAAAACTATGAAGAGATTACTAAGAAGCTTGAAAAAAATAAATTCTTTTATTTGGAAAAAAAAATATCTTCTGACAATTATGAAAAAATTATGTTACTTGGAGATAAATCAATTAAGTCAGAAGAAAAATTAACTAGAATTTATCCTCAAAAAAATCTCTTTAGTCATATTATTGGTCAAATAGATGATGACAATAAAGGTATATCAGGACTTGAAAAATCCTTTAATGAAAAATTAAAACAAACAAACGAACCACTTAAATTAACAGTAGATACTGACATACAATTTTTAATTAGAGAAGAGTTAGTAAAGTTTCAATCTATATTTAGAAGTAAAGGTAGTACAGCAATTTTGATGAATGTTAATAATGGAGAAATTATATCTATGGTTTCATATCCAGATTTTGATCTAAATAAAAGAGAGAAGATAGTTGATCTCAACTTTATTAATAGAGCAACAAAAGGAGTGTATGAGCTGGGCTCGGTATTTAAAACTTTTACAGTAGCAGCTGGATTAGAGGAAGGCTTAATTGATACTGACACAGAATTTTTAAATTTAGAAAAAAAACTACAATGTGGAAAAAGTAGTATTTCTGAATATGACAATAAAATACCATCAGATCTTACTGTAGAACAAATTTTAATTAGGTCTGGAAATATAGGATCTGTAAGAATTGGACAAAAATTAGAAATTATTAAATTAAAAGCTTTTTTAGAAAAAATTGGAATCTTAAGTAAAATAAATTTTGACATAGAGGAGGTTGGAGAGCCTATTCCATTTAAGTGGGGAAAATGTAAACTTGCGACAGTGTCTTTTGGACATGGAATAACTACCACTCCATTACAATTAGCAAAAGCTTATGCAATAATTTCAAATGGTGGTTTTGCTATTGAGCCCAGCTTAATAAAAAAAGAATTAAAAGATCCTGAAAAAGAAAGAAGAATAATCAAAGCTGGTATTTCAGAGAAGATAAATCCAATACTTAGAAAAATTGTAAATACTAAAGAAGGTACAGCAGGACTTGTAAACATTGAAGGTTATGAAGTTGGTGGAAAAACAGGAACTGCTCAAAAAACAATAGTAGGAGGTTATTCTAAAGCAAAAGTAAATACATTTGCAGGTATTTTCCCCACTTCTAAACCTAAATATGTGCTGATAGTTCTACTTGATGAGCCAAAAACTTCATCAGACTACGTATATGAATATAAAAATAAAAAAGGTTCATATAAAGGAACCCCATTTAATACAGCAGGGTGGACATCTGTTGAAGTAGCTGGAAAAATCATAGAAAAAATTGGGCCTATTTTGGCCACAAAACATATAGAAAATTAATACTTATATGTTGATTGGCAACTTCCTTAAAAATATTAAAAAAGAATTTAAAAATCATCAGTTTGCTGGTCTTAGTTTTAACAGTGAAGATTGTAAAAAGAATTATATTTTTTTTGCAATCCAGGGAACAAAATCAGATGGAACTAAATTCATAGACCATGCAATTAAAAAGGGTGCAACAGTTATTATTTCAGAGCAAAAATTTGAAGGTATTAAAAATAAAGTGTTATTTTTAAGATCAAAAAATGTAAGAAAAGTATTATCAGAATTATCATATAAGACAAAAAAAAATATACCTAAAAATTTAATTGCTGTAACAGGAACAAATGGAAAGTCATCAATTGCAGATTTTTATTTTCAGCTACTCAACTTAGGTAATAAAAAAGTAGCTTCTATTGGAACATTAGGAGTTAAGACAAAAAATAGTTTAAAGAAAGTTTCTAATACAACATTAGATCCAATTAAATTAAGCAAAATATTAAATGATTTAAAAAAACAAAAAATTGACAATGTTATAATGGAAGCTTCTAGTCATGGTCTTAAGCAAAATAGACTTGATGGTTTAAAATTTAATACTACAATTTTTACAAATTTGTCTCATGATCATTTAGATTATCACAAAACATTTAATGATTATCTCAAATCAAAGTTATATCTTTTTGAGAAGCTATTAAAACCTAGAGGAACTATCATCACCGATAGTAAAATTCCCGAATATAAAAATTTAAAAAGAATATCGCTAAATAATAAATTGGATCTTCAGGCTTTATCAAAAAGTAATAATGGAATAGATATTTATTCTCATCAATTTAGGGATGATAAACAAATAGTNGAAATTAAATATAATCAGAAACATTATAAATTANAAATAAACTTAATTGGTAAAATTCAATTAAAAAACTTATTTATGGCAATGCTTGCTGCTAAAAAAAGTAATTTAAAATTTGATCAAATAGTAAAATTAGCTTCAAGAGTAAAATCAGTAATTGGTAGGTTTGAAAAAATTGGAACTTTAAAAAATAATTCAAAGGTTATTTTAGATTATGCTCATACACCTGATGCATTAAAAACTTGTTTGACTAATTTGAAAGAACAATTTGAAAATAAAAGAATTTTCATTGTATTTGGATGTGGTGGTAATAGAGATAAAGACAAGAGACCCATAATGGGAAAAATAGCCAATCAATATTGTGACAGAGTTTATTTAACTGACGACAATCCAAGAGACGAAAATCCAAAAAAAATAAGACTAGCTATTAAAAAAACTATTGATAAATCAAAAGTTTTTGAGATTTCAAGCAGGTCTAAAGCTATTCATAAGGCTATATTAGACTTAAAAACTGGTGATATCTTAGTTATTGCAGGCAAAGGTCATGAACAGACACAAGATTATGGAAATTTTGTAAACAAATTTTCTGACAGATTAGAAATACTTAAGAATATTAAATTAAAAAATAAAATTCTTTCAACTAATATTAAAATAAATATTTTAAAAGAAATCAGCAACTCTCCCCAAATTAATTCAAATATAAAAATAAAAAATGCATCAATTAATTCAAAAACAATAAAAAAAAATGACATATTTTTTGCAATAAAAGGAAATAATAAAGATGGAAATCTATATGTTAATGAAGCTTTCCAAAATGGTGCATCATTAGTAATAGCTAACAATCAAAAAAAATCTAAAAAAAAAATTGTAGTAGATGATACATTGCAACTTTTAACAGAGGCTTCATCAAAATTAAGAGAAAATTTATCTAGTAAAATTATATCTATAACAGGCAGTTGTGGAAAAACTTCTCTTAAAGAATTATTAGGAAAAACTTTAAGTAAGATTAGTAATGTAACTTATTCACCAAAATCTTTTAATAATAAATTTGGTGTACCATTAAGTTTATTTAATCTAAAAAAAAATGATGAATTTGGTATTTTTGAGATTGGAATGGATAAAAAAGGTGAGATTGATTATCTATCAAAAATTATCAAGCCTGATGTGGGTGTTATTACAAATATTTCCTACGCACATATTAAAAATTTTAAAAACATTCATCAAGTAGCTTTAGCAAAGTCAGAAATTATTAATAATATAAAAACAAATGGAATTCTTGTTTTAAACCAAGACGACAGATTTTATAATTTACATAAAAAAATTGCCAAGAAAAAAAACATAAATATTTTTACATTTAGTTTAAAAAATAAATCAGCAAATATTTATCTAGAAAAAATAGTTAAAGAAAGATCTAAATACAAAATATTTGTAAATGTTAATAAAAAACAAATTTATTTTTATGTAAGATTAATTTTTGAAAATAATTTAAAAAACTTATTAGCCACAATTGCAATTATATCAATTTTTAAAGATACACAAAAATTAGAAAAAAATATATTTCTTGATTATGAGATGACAAAAGGCCGTGGTGATATTATAAAAGTTAAATTAAAAAAAAAGAGTATTTACATTGTAGATGAGAGTTATAACTCTAATCCATTATCATTAAAGTCTGCTATAAAAAATTTTGATGAATTAAAAATTGATAATTCTAAAAAAAAATTAATACTGAGTGACATGTTGGAGTTAGGAAATTATTCAAAGAAACTACACTTAGAGGCTGGCAAAGAAATTAATAAAACTTCTCTTAAAAATATTAATGTAGTGGGTAAACATATTTTACATACTTATAAAAACCTTGATAAGCACCGAAGAGGGGTCATTTTGAAAGATAAGTCTAAAATAATTGATTTGATTAAAAATGATTTAAATAATAATGATTATTTAATGATTAAGGGCTCAAACTCTACTGGACTTAACAATCTAGTTAACAAATTAAAAACTGGAAAGTTTAATGCTTTATAGTCTTATTACGCAATTAATTGATCAATATAGTTTTCTAAATGTATTTAAGTATTTAACATTTAGAACGGGCCTTTCAATGTTTACATCAATGTTTGTAGTTTTATTAATTGGCACTCCTTTTATTAAATTTTTTTCAGCAAGAAAAATATTAAATCCAATAAGAGATGATGGTCCTACTGAACATATCGTTAAGAAAATTGGAACACCAACAATGGGAGGTGTTTTAATTTTACTTGGACTTTTTTCAGGAATATTACTTTGGGGTGATTTATCAAATTACCATATATGGTTTTTGTTATTTATTGTTTCGGGGTTTGGGCTATTAGGTGCATATGATGATTATAAAAAAATTAAGTTTAAAAATTCATCTGGCGTTTCATTTAAATTTAAGATTATTTCTCAAATTTTAATAGCCATTGTTGGAATTTATGGTTTAACTCAATTATCTCAAAACACTGAACTTACAAATTTATATTTTCCTTTTTTTAAAAATTTAATTATTAATCTTGGATGGTTTTTTATTCCATTTTCAATTTTTATAATTGTTGGATCCTCCAACGCAGTTAATTTAACAGATGGTTTAGACGGCTTAGCAACGGTGCCAGTGATATTAGTTGCAGCATGTTTTGCATTTATTAGTTACGTAACGGGCAATATTGTATTTTCTGAATATTTAAATATTCCCTATCTTGAAGGTATGGGGGAAGTTTCAGTTTTTTGTGGATCAATTATAGGAGCTTGTTTAGGATTTTTATGGTTCAATGCTCCACCTGCTAAAATATTTATGGGTGACACTGGTTCATTAGCATTAGGTGGATCTTTAGGGGCAATTGGTATTATTACTAAACATGAGATTGTTTTAGCAATAACAGGAGGGTTATTTGTACTAGAAGCTGTATCAGTTATAATCCAAGTATTTTCATTCAAACTTACAGGTAAAAGAATTTTTAGAATGGCACCTATACATCATCATTTTGAAAAAAAAGGTTGGGCAGAATCAACAGTTGTAATTAGGTTTTGGATTATATCAATAATCTTAGCAATGATTGGATTAGCGACATTAAAACTTAGATAATGTTAAATCTAGAAAAAAACTTTTTAAAAAAAAAAATACTGATTTATGGTCTGGGTAAAAGTGGTCTATCCACTTATAGTTATTTAAAAAAAAATAATATTATTAGTTTATATGATGATCAAATAATTACTAAAAAAAATATAAAAGATACTCACACAACATACAAAGAAATAATTAAAAAAGAATTTGACTGTATTATAATTAGTCCAGGAATAGATATTAATAATTGTAAATTAAGTAGATTTTTAAAAAAAAATCATAAAAAAATTTATACAGATTTAGACATTTTTTATAGTCGATATGCTTTTAATCAAAAAATAACTATTACAGGAACAAACGGAAAATCAACTACCGCTAAGCTTTTGTACGATATATTAAAGGATCAAAAAAAAGATGTTCGTTTAGTTGGCAATATAGGAAATCCAGTTTTACTTGAAAAAAAGATCAAAAAAGACACTTTATTTGTAATAGAAGCTTCATCCTATCAACTAGAATACAGCAAGTTATTTAAAACAAATATATCTTTAATCTTAAACATTTCACCAGATCACCTCGAAAGACACAAGACTATAAATAAATATGTAAGCGCTAAATTTAAATTAATAAAAAATCAATCTAAAAATGATATTGCAATTTTAAATACAAAAAATTTTTATATTAAAAGAAAATTAAAGCAAAAAAAATTTGCACCATCAATTTTGAAAATAGAAAAATATATAAGTGATAGGTTTATTAAAAAAATTGATAATCATTATTTTGATACAGATGGTAATAAAGAAAATTTGACATTTGTGCTGAAGGTTTCAAAGATATTAAAGTTAAAGAATAACTTGCTATTAAAATCATTAAAAAATTTTAAAGGACTAAGTTTTAGACAAGAAATAATTCATAATTCTAAATTTTTAAAAATTATTAATGATTCTAAAGCAACAAGCTTTTCTTCATCAGAAAAATTATTGAAATCATTAAAAAATATTTATTGGATAATAGGTGGTTTACCTAAAAAAGGAGATAAATTTCTACTTAAAAAAAACGATTGTAAAAAGATCAAATTATACATTTTTGGTAAAAATCAAAAATTTTTTATTAATGAATTAAAAAATAAGATGGCGTTTAAATCATTTTTAAATTTAAAGAGTCTAATTGCTAAGGTTTTTTTAGATATTAAAAATGAAAATAATTTTATTAAAAAGACAATTCTTTTTAGTCCAGCCTCTGCATCATTTGATACTTTTAAAAACTTTGAAGAAAGAGGTAGATATTTTAATAAACTTATTAAAAATTATATAAAATGATAAATAATAGTTCGCTCAACTCAATATATTATAACTGGTGGAAAAATATAGATAAAACAATTTTTTTATTGATAATAATTTTGTTTAGTTTGGGTTTATTTTTTTCTTTAGTTTCAACTTCATTAATTGCTTCTGATAAATTAGATACAAATAATTATTTTTTCTTTTTTAAACATTTGGTATATATTTTCATTGGCTTGTTGACCTTAGTGTTTTTCTCTTCTCTAAGTGAAAAGAATCTTTTTAGATTCTCTATTTATCTTTTTTTTATTACTTTATTTTTTTTATTTTTAGTGCCAATTTTTGGTACTGAAGTTAAAGGATCAAAAAGATGGTTAAATCTTTTTTTTCTTCCTCAATTTCAACCAATTGAATTACTAAAACCATTTATAATTATTTTTGTGGCAACAATTTTATGTAGTGAAAAAAATTATAATATTTATATCAAATACTTATTGACTATCATTTCTATTATCCCAACTGGGTTACTATTAATAATGCAGCCCGACATCGGACAAACACTTTTGGTGTTTTTATCGTGGGCAATATTAGTTTTTGTATCTGGCATAAACTTATTATTCATTTTATTATTTATAAGTCTTTCTATTATAAGCCTGCTATATGTAGTTTTTTTTATCCCAAAATTTATTTATATTAAAAGTCGTATACTCTCTTTCTTCAACCCTGATGGTGGAACCCATAATTTTCAATCTGATAAAGCTATAGAAGCAATTAGTAGTGGTGGTTTTTTTGGTAAAGGAATAGGAGAAGGTACCTTAAAAACAAGAGTTCCAGAGGCTCATACCGACTATATAGTTTCAGTTATCTCAGAGGAGTTTGGTGTTATTGCAATAATATTTTTATTAATTTTATTTTTATTTTTTATTTACTCTGTTTTTAAAAAAATTTATTTAGAAAAAAGTGAAAAAAATAAATTAGTGCTAACTGGAGCAATAAGTCTAATAATTTTTCAAGCATTAATACATCTTGGCGTGAATATAAGACTATTTCCCACAACTGGAATGACATTGCCATTTTTAAGTTATGGGGGTTCTTCAATTATAGGAGTTTCTATATTATCTGGAATAATTTTAAATTTAACAAAAAGAAAAATTAATTAAATGAATAAAAAAATACTAATTAGTACTGGCGGATCAGGAGGTCACGTTATACCCGCAACCATAATATATAAACATTTAGAGGGCAATTTTGATGTTTCAATGACATCTGACTTTAGGGGTATCAAATTTTTAAACAAAGATGAGTACAATTTAAAAATATTTAATGTGAGGCCAATTTCAAAAAACTTATTAATAATACCACTTGATTTTATTTTTATGATATTTTTGATTTTTAAATCAATTTCTTTTTTAAGAAAAAATAAAATTGATACATTAATTTCGACAGGCGGATACATGTCACTACCCTTATGCTTAGGATCTAGAATTTTAAATATTAAGCTGTTATTATTTGAACCAAATATGGTTTTAGGTAGATCAAACAAATTTTTTTTAAGTTACTGTCAAAAAATATTTTGTTATTCTAATAATATCAAAAAATTTCCTATTAAATTTAAAAATAAAATTAAAGTAATTCCAGCATTATTAAGAAAAAATTTTTATAATAAGAGAGATTACAATAAATCCTTAGATACAATTAATTTACTTATAATAGGCGGTAGTCAAGGAGCTAAAATATTTGATGATTTAGTTAAAAATGCAATTATTGAATTAGCTAAAAACTATAAACTAAAAATTTACCAACAAACTAATTCTATTAACTTTGAAAGTTTTAAAAAAATTTACGAAGATAAGAATATTCAATGTGAATTATTCAATTTTAACGATGATGTCATAAATTTTATGCAAAAAACAGACCTGTGCATTACTAGAGCAGGAGCATCAACATTAGCAGAGTTAAATTTTACTGAGACTCCATATTTAGCAATACCTTTGCCAACTGCGAAAGATAACCATCAATTTGAAAATGCACATTTTTATAATAAACTTGGCTTTAATTGGTTGTTAAATCAAAAAGAAATAGATGAGAAAACATTACTCAATAAACTAATTAATATTATTGATAATAAAGAAGAATATCTTGTTAAAAAAAAGAACATGAAGGATTTTAACTATGAAAACACATGGAATAATATAAATCTGAAAATTATATCTGTTATTAATGAAAATTGAATTAGCTAAAACTGAAATTATACA
>JGI26244J51143_1000333_pt1 | contig 20346 bp, 13 predicted proteins | sample SaaInlV_150m_DNA_6_FD_51143 | JGI IMG/M metagenome (IMG submission 51143) | reverse complement strand
AAGGTCTCAATATGCTTTTGCACGGCAGACTCATTAATGGCTTGACCACCTACTTGACCACCCTCAAATTACTGAGCGGACAGGTATCCTGACACAGGGGGACCTTGTAAGGATTTAACCCTGTAGCCTGCCGATATAATAACATCGAGATTGAAATATTTTACGGGTTTGTCAGAATTTGCAATGTGCAAATTTTGCACATTGCTTTTTTGCTCTGCTGTTGTATAGAGTAAAAATTTTGTAAATTGATTAGACTGGTTATTTTTCATGCTATTACCTCACTCTCCATTTCTTCAACAACCCCACGCATCAAAACAGGGCAAAGTGGTTTAATGCTGGATTTTAACTGCTCATTTATCCGTTTTCGAGTTTCCAAGGCGTGATAAATGGTAACGATGGCTTCTTGTATTTTTAGTTCGGGGATTGGAAGTTTTATATTGCACATATCATCCCAATTGAATGCTTCTCTGGCACTTCCCCAAGAGTTGAAGCGAGCGTATCTATCAATCTCTTTGCGCTTAAAAAACATTTGTAGATATTCAGGTATTAATTCTTTTTCATTTTTTACTTTAAAAACTGTATGAATAAAACGGACAACTACCTTGACAAACACCGTAGCACCTGTTTTTTCTACCCATTTTCCTGGGCTAAGAACAAAACTTGTTAAACCAGCATTCATTTTAAAGTGGTCGAATTCGACCACTTTAAAATTAGGATTATGTAATTGCTCCCAAGTTCCAATAAATTCAATAGTTCCTCTATTACGAATCCAGTTTTTTATAATATCCGCAGCTATAGAGTCACCATCTATTGATTTAGCAATATCAGTCAATGATATAACATCATCCTTATTGGACTGAAAAACAGAAACTGAAACACCTTTTATTTCTATTTGTTTGTTTTTGGTGCTCATAATAATTTCAATTTTAAATAGGTCGAAATCTATCCATTATCCATAATTGTGGCATATTCGCCATAATTAAAGACTTTCAAGCACTTCATCAATATACTCATCAGACATATATGCAGATTGTACATATTGTTTTTCACCAGCAAATTTAACAATCATATGACCATACCCTAAAAGCTTTTCTGCACCAGGTTCGTCAATAATTATATTGGAATTTTTCTCAGTATCTACACGCAATGCAAATTTAGCACCAAGATTTCCGCGTAAAATCATTGGTAAAACAGTATTATCAGGTCGTTGTGTGCTTATAACTAAGTGTATGCCTGCTGCTCTTGCTTTACCTGCTAATCGTTGCATAGCCTCACTAGCACTTTTTTTAAACTCATCATCAAGCATCCAGTCCGCAAATTCATCAAAAATTAATATAATTCGGGAAAGAGTTGAATCAGTTTTTTTATTATATTTACTTAGCTCATTAACACTGGCTTTTTGAAATAATGAGTATCTTTTTTCCATCTCATTTACTACATCATCTAGTTTTTCTATCGCTAATTCTTTATTTATAATAATGCCATCTGAATCAAGATATGGTATATTTTTATATCTGGTAAATTCCACTTGTTTAGGATCAATTAAAATTAATTTCAACTCATCTACAGTATTAGTTCTAATTAAATCAATAATAAATATATTTAAAAGAACACTTTTACCACTTTTAGTCATGCCCGCTACGAGAGCATGAGGATCTTCGCTATCAAGGTTATAATAGATTACTTCATTGTCTTTTTCCTTTCGTCCTAGTAAAATTTTTGTATTGCCAGACCCACTAGTTAATTCTCTAGCTGGTAAGCAATCTTGGTATAAAATAATCTGTCGATCTTGTCTTTCAAAAACTAAATTATAAGCACCTGGAACAACTTCCACCCTTAAAAGTTTTAACCTCTCAACGGCTAAAAAATCATTTGCCATTTTATAAAAATCATTTTTTTTCCAGCCTAGTTCTGGTTTTAAAGATACACTAACTGCATTTGGAGTAAATAATACATTTAATATTTTTGCCCGATAATTATGATGCATGACAATAGATTTCACTGCCTGACTGACACCTTCAGTCTCTACCTTTTCTGCTTCTTTTTGCTCTATTTCTTTTTTTTCTTTTTCATCAATATCAGTAGTGATAATTTCTGGTGTGGATATAGGTACAACTACAGAAACAGAATCTAAAATAGTTATAGGCTTTTGAATTATTGGCTTATTTTGAATAATATTACCAAAATTTGGAAATTTCAACTCGGATGATTCTAACTCAAATTTAGGAAGTGATTCAATCATAGACACAATCGATTTAGAACCAACAATATACTGTTCTACTCCTTCAATACCTGTTTGGGATTGAGAGTCATCTTCATGGTCATGAACAAATACATATGACATCCCCCTAACAACAAAATTAATATTCTTGTCTAAACGTATTAAGTTACGAATATCTTCTGATGTAAGTCCTCCTGTGAAGCTTTTATGATGTGTTTCTACTATTAAATCAGAAATTTTTGCTAACCAATACTTTTTATCAAAATAATCATCATTATCGAATACTTTTTTGATTTGTGCATATGAATCTTTTGTTTGTTGTAGAGACTTCTTCGCATGACCTGCTCGATTTGATTCATTGCAAAATTTTGACTCTACAATATCTATATATACTGTAGTTAATTTCCGATCCATAAATATTGGGGTTATAAAAAGAATATCAGCTAAAACATTATTCTGAGTCATAAGTAATTTTTCTTCAGAATTTACACTAGACAAGAACCAATCAGCATAATCATCAATATATATTAGTATATTATCATGAGTTGAGAGGCCTTCTAATATAGTCTTTGTAAGAACTAACCCAAGCATTTCATTAGCGAAACTACCTTGACCTATAGCTTTTAAGAGTATATCGCCAGACAGTTCATTTGCTGATTTTATTATATGTTTTACTGAATCTTGAACAACAGACTCTCTTACATTAAAATCTGTAAACTTCTTGATTAAATGATGCTCAAGGAGAACGGTATTTGCTTTTGACGAAATAACAAGATTACGATTAATATGTCTTGCTTTACGGTACTTAATAACATTAGCTCCAAATTCTTCTAAGATTTTTTTATCTAACAAAGAATCAAGATTAATAACCCAGTCTGTCCGTTTATGAATAGCTTCTAAATCAGTATGTAAATCTTTATGACTACGATCAACATTCAATGTTGGGATTTTATCTTTATAGTCATCTACATGAGTACTCATTGTTAAATAAAGTAAATTATAAAATGAACTTGTTAAATCATTTTTTGCTGGAGATACTAAATATTTACCAACACTACTTTCTTTTTCTGTCATATACTTACGCTTTGACCACATTGTCGGGTGATAATCAAAAAGACTATGCGGTTTATCAAGTAGTTGTTTTCTAAATTCTAATTTTGCTTTAGAAGAGACAAAATCATTCAAAAACGCAATGTTTATCTGGTCATTTACATTCTCTAATTGTTTAAAACTTTGGTCAAAAGCATTGAGCCTAATATTAGATAAAAATGAGACTTCATTATATTCCAATGCTTCTTCTGCATCTTTTGAGTCTTGGTTTACTAAAAAAGAACGATACATTTTTCGTATATGAGAGGCATCAACATCATTTAGATAAATTTCAAAATTATTTTCTTTAGCAATGAACTCTAGAGTCATTAGTTTCTTCATAAACTTTACAGGGAAATCGTAATTATTTACAGCATGCAAGAGTACTTTTAAACTGCTTTGCTTATGTTTATTTAGTGCTAAATAGTTTTCAATAACTTTAGTTAGGATTGTAGTCTGAGCAGAGGGGTCGGTACTCTGTCCACTATCTAAATAGTTTTGAATAGGTTCTAAAATTGTATAATCATCACATATCTCTGAAATATGCAGTAAACTTTCTTCATCTCTATCAATATCAAAAAGCCTAAATACTTCAGGATAATACGGTGTACTAAAACTTTGTTCCAGATCACTGAAATAAAGGTCTTCTTTAATCATATTGACTGTATTGGTTTCTACATAGGTATCCAAGAAATTAAAAGTATGTTTTAATTTAACAAAATATGAAATTAGTCTCAAGGGATGAAAAGAAGGAATAATAACTGAGTTTTCTTCCCCAACCCTCACCGTTGTTAAGGAAAGGAAAGGCTCAATGACTTCACTTTTAAATTTATCATTATCACTGCTATCAAAAAGTAAAGTGGATAATTCTACATACTTATTACTAAGCTCTTCGACACGACAAAAATCAAACTCTGCTTTAGAAAGATTTTCTTTAATATCTAGTTGTTGAAGTAACCATAGGTACTCTTGTGTGTAGCTACTAAAAAGTTGACTGAACTTTGTAAAAGTATCAGTATCAAGTATTTGCTTAGCTGATCGTAGAATATTTTTACTAGAGATTGGATGATCACATGTTTTTGGAAAAAGTCTATATCCTGAATTACTACCCCGACTTTCCAAGGTTGAGTAATCAAAAAGTGAAAGAGGCTTTTTCTCACCTTTCTCTGAACCACTAGTTCTATAAACAATATTTGCATATAAGCAGTTGCTAGATATATGCTTCTCTATAGATTCTATGTCTTCTCTATAGCCACTCATTATACTATTTGAGTTAAAAGACCATATCAGCTTACGCTCTGCTAATTTTTCATTGTTTATATCTTGCGCCTGAATAATGAAATGTAACTCATTTGCTACTTTTGATTGACTACCTTTTTTATATTTCTTGATTACTGGGGAAGGGGAAATTATTCCTTCTAGCTTATCTTCAATATCCTGTATAAATTGAAATTCAAAATGAATAGTCTTAGATATGCGATTTAAAACAGAGTAGCGCTTATTTAAATAATTGATAGCATATTTAGAATAATTTCTTATTATTGCTGTAGTTTGAGACTGCTTTAAAGAGACAACTATATGATCAATGTTATCTACATCGGCTTTTAGTTTCTTAATTGTTTCTAGTACACCTAGGATAAAATCATTTGATTTAGACTGAGAAGGATACAAAAACTTATCCCATTTACTACGGAGTGATTTAACACTTTCAATATGTCCTTTATATTTTTTATATACAGGCTCTAGTATATGCTTTAATGATTCCCTTTCTTTTGGAGGCAAGCTATCATATTGAAGTAAACTCTCTTTTTCTTGAATATCAATCTCTTCATCTCTTTCTTCAATTAAATCTATTGTCTCTTTCCCAAGCTTTTTTGATGTATCAGATTTGGTTTTTTCAAATAATCTATATATATGATCATCATACCAGTCAAGGGCACTAAACTCTTGTTTATTTGCTAACCGTTCTCTCTCATCTGAAAAAATAAACTTGTTTATTAGCTCTTGTTTTTCATTGCTTAGCAGTAGAAACTCATCTTTGTTATTCTTAAATTTTTCATTAAGCTCTTCTTTTGCTACGGACTTGTTTCCAACTCTTTTACCAAGAGCAGCAGTTATTGATTTAAAGGGTTTTACTATTTTTTTTATGTCTTTTATTAGTCCACTTTTCTTAAGAGATTCAAAAAGTTTACGACATTTAAAAGCATTTAATGTATATAATGACATTCCCATTGCATCTTCTAAAATATAACCTTCTGTATCCATTAATATAAGAGTAGAGTCAACAAAGTTTTCCATCTCAAATGGGCTAATACCATCCAAGTCTTTTAAAAATACTTTACATACATTTTGAAGTTTTAATTTTGATTGTATATTAAGTAATGTATTTTCAATTGTTCCAACAACCGTAGTAAATTCACTTCTTATGTCATCTGGAGATAATGTACTAATATCATTAAGGGTATCTATTACTTCATTGGTAATAAAAATAATATATGAGATAGCACTTAAATTAATATTTGAATGCTGAATATTTTCATTTCTATACTGCGCCATAACCTCATGATTTGCTTTTATAATATTGTGAGTATTTATCTTAACATCCAGTCTGTCATCAATAATTAAGAGGATATTATCTTCTTGATGAGTAGTAAAATAATCCAATAGAGATTGAAAAGTTTCTATTGGATAATTTTTTAGTATAAATTTCCCACTAGTACCTTCTTGTTCGGAAATTTTACTTTCAGAGAGAATTTTTTGAACTATATAATTAGTAATAATACTCATATCTATTTTCTTCCATATCTATTAATAACATACGCATAGCCATCTGATTTACTCTCTAGTAAACCAAGTGCTCGTAGTCTTTCAAATAGTCTAGCTTCATTCTTTTTATAATCATTATCAGAATATGTTTCAATTAATAATATGGAGTGCTTACTGCCTATAATAAATCCATATTTTTCATAAAGCTTATCTATAAAGTCATTAAATGGCATACGACTATCAATATTGATTAGAGCTAGAGTCTTTAGCCAGCTATCACTTGCTAAGTATCTGTAGCTATTGGTCTTTTTAACACTTGCTAGACCTGTTCCTTTTAATAAGATTCTATGGATTGTAAGTAAGTCACTCTTCGCTTTTTTTGCGATAGCCTTAAAAATTTTAGATTTTAATTCATCAAAATCAATAATCTCATTCAAATCATCATCATCTTTATAGTTTAACTCTATTTCTATTTTTTTAAGTAATTCTTCTTTATCTGTAATATTAGTTAGTGTACTCATATAATCCTGAAACACTTTATCTAATGCTTCTAGTGGCAAATTTTCATTTATTTTGTAAATTTGACGGGAAGACCTTCTTACATGATCACTTCGTGGAGCCAATAGTTCAACAGGATAAACTATTTTTTCATTTCCACTTTTTAAGAGACTAGTTTGTTTTTTCTGTAAAGCTACAGTTAAAATAAAATGTACCATATAAAATGAAGAGATAGATGCGAAATGTTCAAATAAATCATTGTGTGGTATGTCAGATTTTAATAAAGATATTAGGTCTTCAACCAGTTGATCAAATACTTCATGAGACTCGGCACTTAAAAATCCAAGTTGTATATCATCGGAATATATATCTTCATTATTTCTAATAGTACTAAGTAAAGAACCCCATCGTTTATTTTGTGTAGGATTTTGAAAGATATCTTGCATTAACTTTTTTAATATATCGGCATTTTCAGCCCTACTAATCATCATATATAATACTTCTCCACCACGAGAGAAAAATCTTCTATCCATTGAAAATGATTCTTTACGATTATCAACATCGATAAAAAGTGTTTCAAAAGAGAAAGGAAATAGAAATTTACTTGTCCAGCGTCTAGATGTATTCATACCAAGTGATGCTTTTCTTAAAAGTGATATGGTTGTAAAAAATACAGATACTGATGCAAATCTATCTCTTAGATACCCATATGTATATGGTAGCTCTAGCTTATTTTGTAAAGCTGTCTCTATATTTTTCCACTGTATATATTCCTCATCTGAAGAGTTTACAATTGACTCCAGCTCTGGAAAATTATAAAGAATATTTCTTACTTGCATATCTTTTCGATATTTTGCTGTAGTTAAATCCTTATCAAATAACTTATCTACCATTGCATGACTAGCACATACATTTAAAAACTCTAATGTTAAGAGCTCTTTATCTTGGTCAGCTTTAATTCTATGAAACCATAATATTTCTTGTAAAAAAGGAGTACTCAAGCTATTATATCGTTCTTTTAGTATTCTAGCTTTCTCTAACATAACCATTATCTCCTACTTGGATTTCATCAAACTGTAAGTTTCCTTCAGAATCATTAAGCGTAAATAAACTAAATGATGAGTCTAGCTCTTGATTTTGTAAAATATAATTTATAATTTGTGCTTTAAAAGTCAAAACTCGTTCATAGTACTCAACTGAAAAGCTTGTAGGTAAAATACCATCTGCTATCCGTTGTAAAAATTCAAACATATGTAAATCAAGTTCAAGCTTTGCTATGATATTACCCTCAAATTCAATCTCTAAATTAATTTTACAGTACTCATCATCAAATCCATTTAGTAGCTTTAAGTGAATACCTTGGTTAATATGTTTTTGATTAAAAGCAATAGATGATAACACCTCAGAAGATAACTTTGACATTGCTCCAGTAAGTGATGTGGCTATGTAAAGTCTATCATTTCCATCTTTACTTAGTAATTCTCCAAGAAAAACTCTATTTAAACCTAGGGCTAATTCTTTAACAATTTGTTTAGAAACTTTAGTACTTTGTTGTAATGGCAAGATAACATCATTATAGAAAATTTCTGAGTATTCATATGTTATTAAATCTTTTGAGTTAATGGTTATATTGTCCACATGAATTTCTTGTTGGTAGTTAAAAAATAAATGCCTACGCAAGAATATAAGATAATTTTGAATCTTGGTACTATTGTCATCTTCACTTTCATTAAGGTAATTTTCTTTTGCCCCATTAAAAGCATTAAAATCAAAAAATGGATCGGATAACTCTTTTGTATGTTGTTCAGAAAATTTAATATCTCCAAATAAGATGAAATTATCAATATTATTTGTAGTTTCATAACCAATTTTAAGTTCTCTGAGCTCTTTAAATGGACTCTGAGCTCTCTTACTTTTGGAAAGATTATCAGCGAATATATTATTATAAAAAGATGCATCAGATTTTTTATTGGGAATTTTATAGTGTTCAATTGCTAACTCACAACTATTGAAGATCTTCTTTTCACCCTTATACCCTAAAATCATATTTGCTATTAACATAAAGAGTTTGCGAAGTGTTATATGGTTGTAGTTTAAGTCACAACTTCTAATGGTTGTAAGAAGTTGTTTTTGTATATGCTTTTGTTTTAACAAGTGTATATTTGAATGTATAGGACAGAAAATGTCTAGATTAGTCAGACTTGGGCAGTCACTTTCATAGCGATCGCATGAGGTGAGTATTTCATTTAAAAGTAGTTCAAAGTTCTTAACTGAAGATGTTTGACTTAAATCTAGAAGAAGCAAATCATTTTCTAAGCTTGGATCTTCTATATGCTGTTCTATAAGACTTAATAGCTTTGAAAATTCCTCATTTTCCTTAAGATGGTCACGAAGTGTATCTGTTAAAATTCCATCGTTAGCAGCGATGATATATAGATCTTTCGATTCTTCATTTATTGATTTATATAGTCCTTCTAAAGTTGCAACTTTATCTTGCTTTTCAATCTCTGTGAAATCTTTAATAAATTTAATATTGAAATCATGATGTGATAAGTTTGGAATATAATCTTTACGCCATATTGCACTATCTCCACCCAGGAATTCAAATAATTTTCTAAGAAGATAAGTTTTACCATCTCCAGCTGAACCAGAGATGATAATAGGTTTTGGTTGAGATATGAAAGTGGTACGCAATTTTTTAAAAAGACCATTATCAATATTGATTTCATCAACGCCTAGTTTTTTAACATAAGCAGATACATGTTCATCATATGAAGCTTTATTCTGCGATGTTGGAGCATATGCCGCTAATAATTTGAAAAACATGAATATTTCCTTTATTTCATCTATTTATTAAAATATATAAGTCTATACTATTTACATCACCCATTTGCAATAGTGACGCATATGTTGTTCGGTGTTTTTAAATATTTTAAATGGAAGTAAAGACATATTCATTTTTACAATGCACACATGCTACAGAATTGATCATCTTCAAATTCATCAAGATCTATATCGTGACGATTTAAAAAATCCATCTCTTCCATAATGGTTCCATTTTTAATTTTATGGTTTTTCTTATACTCTTCATACTTTTTAAATGATTGTTTTACTCGAAAGATATTTTCAGGTTTTGAAAAGTTTTTTAAAGATAAATCTCTAATCCAAGTAAAACCATCTTTCTCAAATGCGGATGCTTTCCAATACTTATCTGGATGTTTTTCCAATAACCATACCCACTCTATCTGACGCATGAAGAAACAAAAATAACATCCTGATCTAGTTCTATTGTAAGTAATATCATGTTTTTTATCATGCACTAATTCATAGTAAGCTGGAAGACCCACACCATTCTCATCTAAAATTCGTTTCACATCATTTAATGTTATTCCATCTTCTACAAATGGCATAATTGTTTCAAAATCATCACGGTGAGGAATAAGCCCTGTACGATTTTCATCGGCTCTAATACCTACATAATTATAAATAATACCATCTTTTACATGGTCTATAAGAGCATCAAGTTTTAATTGACGAGTGCACCATCTTTCTGTTGGGGAAGGCAAAAAGTTATTATATTGCTGTAAGAGTTTTTCAAAAGATTTTTTTGGGTGAATATATTCTATTTTAACGCCTAAAGCACGTTCAAGTTTCTGCAGATAGTCATATGTCTCAGGTAGCTCTTCTCCTGTATCAAAAAAAACATACTCAAAGTCTATTTCTGGACGAGTATCTTTAAGATAAAATGCAAGTGCAGCACTATCTTTACCACCAGATATTGATAATATATGCCTAATCTTACTCATCTTGTTCCTTGATAGCATTTTCAGCCATTAGTGTAATTAAATATAACTTTTCATCTTTTGTTAATGATTGCTTTAGATTATATAGAAGCTCATCTGCTTTTTCTCTTAAATCAGATATCTTTTTCTTATCTACAGTCATTACAAGATTTTTATTCCCATCAATCGTAGATATTTTTAACTTTTTAACATCAACGGAACGATTATTGATTATCTCAACAATATCAAGTTTTGATAACACTCTATTAGCAAATAAATCTATATTTTGTTTCAGATTTGAAATATCATGATCGAATGCTTCATCTACTTTTTTGTAAGTTAATACTAATGATAATCCATTAAGGAATGAAACTATATCATTGGCTGTAGTGCAGGCTCTATAAACAGCATTTACATCTTTATCATTATGTTCATTTAAATATTTTTCTAATATTACCTCAAGTTCATTGCCAAATGGATAATACTTGCTTGATAAATCAAAAGATTCTGCTAAACCTTCTTCTAAATTTAAAGCCATTTTTTTATAAGAAAATACTATCTCATTAAAAGCTTGTTTAAAATCTTCAATAAAGCTATCAACATTTACTTCATTTAACGATTTGTAATCTAAAGACTTTGGAAAAAGTTCAAAAAAGGTCAAATGAGGTTCTTTTGAAGCAGTAAGAGCTGAACGAAGAGCAATTGCTTTGCTAGAAATTTTTTTGGTTTGATGGCAATATTTAGGGAGCGCCATAAACTTAGAACTTAGTTTTTGAAAAATATATTTAATATTTTTTTTGGAGTAATCTGTTTCAAAATACTTATCAAAAATCTGAATATATTTTTCGAAGATTGTCTCTTCTTCTTTTGACAGTTTATACCAATTGATAGTATACCTTTTAGAGTTTTTCCACACATCCATTAACTGATCTATATCAAAGTCAAATTGATAAGTTTTCTCTCTAAAAAAGTGTATATTTGGTTCATGGATAATTAAAAATAAAAATAGTATAAATTTTGCTGCATCTTCATTTAAACCATAAGGTTCTACTTGAAGCATTTCTCTCATCCTGTCGATAGAGATATTTTTATAAGTTTTTATATGACTTTCAAGCTTCTTCCAAATATCAATAAAACTCTCTTCTCTAGGATCAGATAGTGTCCATTTTCCAGATTTAAGAGTATAAAAGCCACCTTTTTTGATAACGGAAAGATAAATAGCTAATTGAGGAGGTAATTTATCTATACCTAATTTATTATCACCTACATTGTTAATCATATGTTCAAATAACTTTTTCATCCCATTTGGTACAGAAGTTTCATGCTGTATAGGATTTACTAAATCGTTAATGATTATAGGCATACTTGGGTATGTTACTTGGAGTATCTGAGATATAGTCTCTTGCAGGCTTCTGGAAGAGTACGCAATAGCTTTGCCAAAGTAAAATAGTTTCTCTTTAATATCTAAGATTTTATTAATTTCATTTTTATTTGTATTAAGCATACCCTGTAATATTTTACAAACTCTTTGATTAGAAATAATATCTTTTTGAATTAACAAAGTATTAATTGCAAGTGATAAATCAATTAAGTTTTTTACTTGATTGGTTAGTCCTAACGGTATATAGATGCTGAACTTATTTTTTTTGCTTATCTCAAGAATATCATTCTCTAAGATATCAGAACCAACATATATTAGTTTAAATTTTAACGTTGTACTTTTTGAAATATTTGTATCAATAAACTCTTTGCTAAAGAACTTAGCTGTTCCAGTCTTAATCTGAAATCGTTTTGCCAATATAACATCATGCTCAATAGTTTTATTTATAATTTCTTTATAATCTATTTTTATGTGATTCTTAATGATTGTTGACAGCTCTTCATCAATATTAATACTTGTTTCTTGAATTAAAGCATATGAATGTGATACGCGTCTATAAAGGATTAAACCTCTTGCCTCCAACTCTTCTATCTCTTGTTTAATATTTTGTGAATCTTTAAGGGCAAGTTTTAAGGTTTTTTTATCTAACTGAATAAGATTTTCAAGTCCGAAAGCAGAGATAAGAGCGATAGATTTTATAATCTGTTGCTGTGGTATAGTTAATATATTTGCACTATCTAAATATTCATTAGCTAGTTTCCATGACTCTTTATCAGGCATATTGACCGCATATGCGTTAGAAATATAGTTAATATAATCAAAAAGCATGTCAAGCGTATATAATGTTTCCACATCTAAATCTTTATTTATAAAGCTTTGAAATGAGTAAGGTTCTTGAGCAGATAAAAAAGAGAATACTGAACGTTGGTTCTGAAAATGTTTTGAAAATATATGGAACAGAGCTAAAGATGAAAATGGATGAAGTGGTGCTAATTTTTCTAGTGATGATGAATCAACGGATATTCGCTTATTCGGCAAGTTTTCTTTATATGTGTTAAATAGAGAAGAAACTTTATCGCGAATACTTGAGACTGCGTTGAGATCATCAACAGTTATGGTTTCCTCAAAAATATGCATTAACTCATAAAAGTCATCTTGAAAGATTATATTGTCAAAACGACCTTGAATTTTATCCCATTCTGTAAATGATAGATGGGTTGTATTCTGTACATAATCTTTAAAGCTTTTATGTAGAGCTACTACAAGACGAATATTATTTTGTTTATTTACATATTCAGAAAGATCTTGTAAAGCATGAATATCTGAATCTAAATATTTTTCAGAGGCATACTCAATTACCTTACCAAGCTCATCAATTAAGATAAATAATCCTGTATAACCTAGTTTCGTTACTTCCTTATTAAGTGTTTTAAGTAAAAGAGTGAATGAAGTATCTTCATTAGATTTAATAAACTTATGTGTTAATTCTAGCTCTTTATATTCCAACAATGTAGCAATAAATGACTTTTTAAAAGATATATGCTCACCAACAACTTTAATATTGAAAAAACCTTTCTTTTTGTTACCAACAAATATTTGGTATTGTTTATATATTTCTGTGTCTTTTTCTTTTAATTTATCAACACATACTTTAAGTTTTTCATTTTTACTAAGTAGTGCATCTAAGAAAATTAGCAATGAAGATTTACCTGATCCAAATGGGCCAGTAATGGCAATTGCATTAGATGTATTTGTTACAAATATACGACGTAAAGCTTGAATAGATGAAGTGGACAGGATATATGAATCACAGTTTGTATCAAACATAATGTTTGAAGAACGCTGAAAACTTGTACTAATATTTATAAAATCAGAGTATTTCAATTTCTGTCCTGTGTATATACATTTTTAAGAGCTTCAGTTAAGTCTTGTCTATTATTTAAATATATTTGTTTAATGCCTGCTGCTTCTTGATATACAATCTCTCCATTAGATAAGTCACTCAACTTCTCTAGCTTTTCTAATAACTTTTCTTCTGTTAAACCCAGAGTATATTGTAAATTTATTTTTCCATACTGTAAGTCTTTTACTGAAATTGTTTTTTCTTTTCTTTCTCTAATGAAATATAAGAAGATATAAAAGAAAGTCACATCACTTAATTCTGCGGGGCTCTTAACATTAAAGATATATTCATTATCAACTTTGTGTAAAAGATTTAAATCACTAAAAAGACTACTTGAGAATTCATTTTTTGTATTGTTCTTTAGATACATTTTGATAAGAACTGTAACATCACTTTCTAGTGTATTTGGAGATATCTTCAAGTTGTTATTTTCACACCATGTAATTATTTTATCAAGAAGTGAGTTTTTAGTGAATATTGGCATGAAAAAATCATGAAAAAATAAATAATATAAAGTTGCTTGTTCATGATTTTGTGAAATGTATGTATGCAGTATCCACAGTGATTCTAGTTGCTCAAGGTAAGGATCATGTAAAAATATAATTTCTGCTGGTTTTGAAAATTTATCATTGTTTCGTAAAGTAAATTTACTAATCCACTGCTTCAAAGATTTAACTTTATTACTACCTAAACCTGTAATAGTCATTGCGTTTTCAATATCATTATAAACAGCATTAATATTTTGATATGCTAATGGTAGCCATGAGGCTTTGCAATCAAATTTTTCATGACCAGAGAAAGATGTTTTCATATTGTGTATTTTACCCATATATAATACGGCTCTATGAGATGCCCCCCAATCATTGGATATAAATGGGGTAAAAATAAGACAAATTTTTGAGCGATTTTTTCGTTGAAAAATTGATTTAAAGATTGTAGTTGTAGAGCTGTTTTTTGTCAACTGTTTTCTTATAAGATTAACCCGATAGAGTGTACCCAAGAAGCGGGGTAGGCTCTGGTTAATGGGTGATAATATATNTACAAACCTCGCATTTTACGGGATAGAGTGTTACGTCCCCATCCTAATAATTTAGCGGCATCTTGGATTTTACCGCCTCTCTTTTCAAGGGCAGCTTCAATCAGTATCGACTCTACAGTGGGGATGGTTTGTTGCATCTTCTCTGCACATTGATCTTCAGATAGTGAGTTTAAATATTGGCGCAGTGCACTTTCCCAATCACTACTACCTTCTGTTGAAGTACTGTTTTTTACACTAGAGCCCTCTTTTTGTAGCTCTGGAGGGAGATCATCAATTCGAACTTGTTGAGATGGAGCCATTACAGTTATCCAGCGACAGGTATTTTCTAACTGTCGTACATTTCCTGTCCAGCTTAAATTCTTTAGGTAGGAGATTGTCTCTGGGAGTAAAATTTTCTCTTCAACATTTAGTTTGTTGGCAGCACTATGAAGAAAGTAGTCACTAAGTAGTGGAATATCCTCACTTCGTTCTGCTAAGGTTGGTACGCTAATATGGATTACATTGAGACGATGGTAGAGGTCTTCACGAAAACGACCTTCTTTAATTGCAGTGTTAAGATTTTGATGGGTGGCAGCTACTATCCGTACATCTACTTTAAGTGGAGCATGCCCGCCAACTTGATAAAACTCTCCCTCGGAGAGGACGCGAAGTAGTCTAGTCTGAGTCTCCAGCGGCATATCTCCAATTTCATCTAAAAAGAGTGTGCCTCCATCTGCCTGTTGAAAACGCCCTTTGCGACTTTCGGTGGCGCCTGTAAAAGCACCTTTTTTGTGTCCGAAAAGTTCAGAGTCCATCAGCTCTTTTGGTACGGCAGCCATATTGAGTGCAATAAATGGTTGTGAGGTACGAGGGCTATGGTTGTGTAGAGCCTGTGCAACTCGTTCTTTACCACTGCCTGATGCGCCACTAATTAGCACGCTCATAGATGAGTTAGAGAGTCTTCCAATTGTGCGGAAGAGATCTTGCATTGCAGCGGACTCACCAATTAGTTCACTAGCTCTAGAGTTATTTTGAATATCTTGGGCAGAATTTTGAGATGCCTTCAGCTTTGAGCTAATACTTTTCTCTAGCGCTCGTTTAGCTAAATTGAGCATCTCATCAATATCAAAAGGTTTGGGTAGATACTCAAATGCCCCACCTTCATAAGAGGCGACCGCACTCTCCATATTGGAGTGTGCTGTCATGATAATAACTGGTAATTCAGGCTGTTGGCGCTGAATCTCTTTTAATAGATTCATTCCATCTATACCTGGCATACGAATATCAGTTATTATCAAGTCTGGGCTATTTTGTGTAAACTCCTGCAACATAGCATCGCCACTGCTAAATAGTTGAACGCTAATTTCCGCTTTCTGGAATAGTTTCTCTAGTACCCAGCGGATAGAGCTATCATCGTCTACTACCCAGACGCTTGCTTCATTCATTGTGATCCTCCAGCGGTATTAATATAGTAAACAGAGTTTTTCCAGGTTGAGAACTGCACTCAAGTATACCATTATGGTGTTGAATGATGGATTGTGAAATAGAGAGCCCCAGCCCTCGCCCTTCTGCACGAGTAGTTACCATCGGTAGAAAAATGCTCATCTGGAGCTCATCAGGTATACCAGGACCACAATCCTCTATCTCTACTGCACAAAATGTCCCATTACGAATTCGAGTTCTAACTGTGATTACTCCCAGATAATTCATACTCTGTGCCGCATTCCGTACAATATTTAGTAGTGCCTGAATTAATTGATCTCCATCAGCGTAGAGGAGCGGAATACTTGGATCATAATCTCGCTCTATCTCGACCCTATTTCCACTTGCTTTACCGTTCACATCATCATTTAGAATCAATGTAGCTGCTCGTTCTAATAATTGGTGAATATTGGTGGGCTCCATTTTAGGGGCATCTTTAGGTCCAGCCATACGATCTAGTAGGCGTTGAAGACGATCAGCTTCAGAGATGATAATATTGGTATACTCTTTGAGGTTATCATCCGTTAACTCCCTCTCTAAAAGTTGAGCTGCTCCTCGCAGCCCCCCTAGTGGATTTTTTATCTCGTGTGCGAGACCTTGGAGCATCTCTTCTGAAGCGTTACTCTGCTCAATTAACTGCTCTTCACGCAGTAGCCGTAACTGCTGGTCAACTCGCTGAAGTTGAATGATAACCTCTCCATTGCTATCAATTCTAGAGTTTGGAATAGTAGTGCAATCGACCAGAATGCTCTCTTCTCCGAAACGCTCCAATGTTATCTGGCGTACCAGAGTGTTATGGTCATCATCATACTCGAGAGCCACTAGATCTGTAAATAGCGAACCAAGAGCTCTATTAACACTAATCTGTAACAGCTCCTCAGCTGCCTGATTGAGAAACAGTATTTTACGCTGACTGTCAACTACCAGCAGCGCAAGGGTAGAGTGCTCAACTATTAATTCAGATTTTGTCGTCATCACTCGTGCCCATCTCAACTATCCTCGTCTATCTCTATCCTGTAAGTTCAGAGCTCATCTTACACCATCACTATTCAAATCGTAACCGTGAATTTAAATAGTTTTTAATCTTATTGTCAAAAGTTGGATCGGCTGATTACTTAACTATTCGCAATAAAAAATGTCGTAATAAAAAATTGCGATTGACTGTTTTTTAGCGTAACATAATTTCGTTATTCACAACTAAATGGTTCAATATATTATGAGCGCAATAAAAGAGTCGGTAGTAGGTAATCTGATGATATGGGTCGATGCAGATGCTTGTCCCGTTGTGATTAAAGAGATCCTCTTTAAGGCGGCTAGGCGCACTAAAACTAAGCTAACTTTAGTGGCTAACCAGTTTATGCGCACGCCAAAATCATCTTATATCAACGCTATCCAAGTCTCTGCTGGATTTGATGTGGCAGATAATGAGATTGTAAAAAGGTTGACGGCAGGTGATCTAGTGATAACCGCAGATATCCCTTTGGCATCTGATGCGATTGAGAAGGGTGCGACAGCGCTAAATCCACGAGGAGAGTTATATTCAACGAGCAATATTAAGGCTCGTCTCAATATGAGAAATTTTATGGATGAACTGCGTGCGAGTGGGGTCGATACGGGAGGACCTTCATCTCTGAACCAAAATGATCGCCAAGCATTTGCCAATCAATTAGATAGGTGGCTTGTTAAAAATAGAGCTAGCATTTAGCAATAAGTATTATTATCTATCCCTATTGAGACTAAAATTAAACAGCAGTTTTTAAGGAGTAAATTATGCAGAGTGAAGAGAGAGTAGAGGCAATTCGTGCACTGCTTAGTAAGCAGTTAAATCCAACTGTTTTAGAGATTGAAGATGATTCGGCAGCTCATGCAGGACATAAAAGTGCGGGTGGGGCTGGACATTTTAATATCAAGCTTGCATCATCTCAGTTTGAAGATAAAACTCTTATCCAGCAACATAGATTAGTCTATGCTGCACTAGATGAGATGATGGAGAGTGATATTCATGCTCTGAGTATTCAAGTCGTAACTTAGTGAAGTAAATAATTTATTTTTTGCATGCTTAATACCTGATATAATTAGTCAGGAATTAATTAGGATAATAGTAGTTATGCAATTTGATAATCGTTATAGCCGTCTACCTCAGGAGTTTTTCTCTAAAGTTGAGCCTACTCCGCTGAAGAACCCATTTATGCTCTCTTGGAATAGAGATCTTGCTGAGGAGATGGGGCTTTCAGATATGACAGAAAATGAAGCGGTTGACTACTTTGGACGGATGAAGCCGCTTCGTGGAGGAGAGCCTATTGCAGCAGTCTATGCTGGGCATCAATTCGGACATTATGTCTCACAATTGGGCGATGGACGATCTATTCTTTTAGGTGAATTAGTAACAGATTCTGGAACTCATTGGGATATGCACCTTAAAGGTGGAGGTCAAACTCCATATTCACGCGGTGCAGATGGGCGCGCCGTTTTGCGCTCAACAATTCGTGAGTATCTCTGTAGTGAAGCGATGCATAATTTGGGCATTCCAACCACTAGAGCATTAGCCATTGTGGGAAGTGAGGAGGAGGTCTATCGGGAAAGTTTAGAGTATGGTGCTACTTTGCTGCGTGCAGCCCCTAGCCATGTTCGGTTTGGATCTTTTGAATATTTTTATTACCGCCAAGATTTTATATCTTTGCAGAAGTTGTTGGCGTTTATGGTTAAATATCATTTTCTAGACTTCAGTAAGTTTTCCCAAAAGGAGCAAGCTCTCGCTTTTTTTGAGAGTGTGGTAATGAGCACTGCGGAGTTAATAGCGCAGTGGCAGTTGGTTGGATTTGCGCACGGAGTAATGAACAGCGATAATATGTCGGTGTTGGGTTTAACTATTGATTATGGTCCTTATGGTTTTTTAGATAGATATGATCCAGCGTTTATCTGCAACCATTCTGACCATAGTGGGCGCTACGCTTTTGAGCAGCAGCCAGAGATAGCTCTTTGGAACTGTCGCTGTTTAGGGCAGGCACTCTTGCCGTTAGTGGTAGTTGATATAGAGCAGATGAGTGATGCTGCTGGCGAACACGCTGCAAGTGAGATTAGAGAAGTGTTGGCAAAGTTTCAACCCCATTATGAGCAGATGTTTGAGCAGGGAGTGGCTAAAAAATTAGGGCTAAAAAAAGTTGACTTAGAGCAAGACGGTGGAAGTATTGCAACTAGGTGGTTTAATTTATTGCAAAATGCTGGAATGGACTATAGCCGTAGTTTTCGTCTTCTAGCTAAGGTACAGGAGTCTGTTGAAAATGAATATCTGCTGCGTGAAATGGTACTAGAGCAAGGTCAATTAAGTAGTTGGCTAGCGGAGTATAGAGTGGCTTTGGCTCAGGAGAGTACAACTTCTGAACAGCGCAGTATGAGTATGAATTGTGTCAATCCCAAATATGTTTTAAGAAACTATATGGCGGAAAATGCAATCAAACAGGCGGTGGAGGGTGACTATAGTGAAGTTGAAAATTTAGCAAAGCTGTTACGCTACCCTTATGCAGAGTCGCCAGAATATGAGAAATATTTTAGTAATCCTCCAGAGTGGGCAGCTGCAATTTCAGTGAGCTGTTCATCATAATATAGGTAATTAAAGAGAGAGTAAAAGTGGAACACAAGATTATTACACTAAACGAGTGGTGTTTAAGGTGTCTAAATTATGAGAAGAGTTAAACCAGCAAAATCGCTTCTGCGCCAAGTGGGACGGGCAGTTGCGGACTACTCTATGATTCAAGATGGAGATCGCATTATGTTGGGGCTCTCTGGTGGTAAAGACTCTCTCTCTCTCCTCCATATTTTGCTTCATCTCCAGCGTCACGCTCCTATCAATTTTACAGTTGCTGCGTTAACGGTTGATCCTCAGATGGATACATTTAAGCCTGAAGTGTTGAGGCCATATTTAGAGAAGTTAGGGGTGGAGTGGTTTTTGGTGGCGCAGCCGATTATGGAGCAGGCGGAAAAGCATATGCAGGGTGACTCATTTTGCTCGTGGTGCGCACGAATGAAGCGGGGAGTGATGTATACAACGCTTCGTAATGAGGGTTACAATGTTTTGGCATTAGCGCAGCACTTGGATGATCTTGCTGAGAGCTTTATGATGTCTATTTTTCATGAGGGTCGGCTAAATACTATGAAAGCTAACTATAAAATAGAGAAGGGTGATTTAAGAGTTATTCGTCCTCTTGT
>JGI26244J51143_1000265_pt1 | contig 23836 bp, 17 predicted proteins | sample SaaInlV_150m_DNA_6_FD_51143 | JGI IMG/M metagenome (IMG submission 51143) | reverse complement strand
CCTACTTGGGTATATCCACATCCGAATGATAATCTAATTTATGTAGTGAATAACGGTACGGATAATGTAGTTGAGATTGATGTTAAAAAATGGGAAGTAGTACGAACTTTTAAAACTGACAAAGCTCCTTATAATTGTGAAGTAAGCCGAGACGGTAAATACTTAGTTATTACTTATAAAGGCGCCGCGAAAACAGGTGTTTGGGATTTAAAAACTGGGAAAGAAGTTGCCAAGTTGAAGAATTCACGCAAGGTAACACATGGTGTCGTGATTTCACCAGATAGTCGTTATGCTTTTGTATCGGTAGAAGGAATCGGAAAAGAACCTGGAGCTGTGGAAATTATTGACCTACATAATCTTGAAAAAGTGGCTATAGCTGAAATTGGGAAACAAGCAGGTGGCATCGCTTTCTGGAAAATGACCGATTAATTATCATTATATGTAACCGTTAATTTTTTACCCTATATAGACTCGGGGGTCTTGCAACCATCGGGCCATTGTATTTTTAGATGGTCTGTATCACTTTTTAGTCCCATGATTTGAATGGGAGAATTCTGAGACCAATATCCTGAACCGGATTGGATTTCCTTACCGGCCCTTTTTGATCCTTTTTCTCAAGTGCAGAAAATCATGGACATAACTATAGAATTAACAGGTACTAATAGCTGGTGCAAATAGGTAATTATTCCAGATAAAAATAGGGTGTTCGCCCCATTGACAGGTATTATGTTAATAGTTGTAAAATTAGGACTATATTTTCAAAGACAGTACGAACTTTCGCAAAAAAGAGAACTATGGAGGTGGGACCAGGGACAATGAAATTCGATCGGTTTGGTTGGTTATAATTGAGAACTGGACCCGATAGTGTTCAGGAGTTCTTATAAATAATGTTAATAATAATAATTCTCCTTATTACTTAACAACATTTAGTTGTATAGACGCAGATCATAGTAGTTTAAATTCATCCACAGGAATTTCAAATTGATGGGTATACTTTTATTTATCGTTGTAAGACAACATATGGCTAGGTAAGGAAAATATGAGAAAATATATTTTAGTCTCATTTACATTCCTGACGCCAGCACTTTTACTTGTGACTGGATGTCGTATCACGGAACCAGAACCACCTGGAAAAAATTTCCATATCGAAGAGCTACCAAGTTTTTTTAGAGAACCTGCATGGCATCCCCAAGGACAATGGATTGCTGTATCCCATGGAGATAGTGTAGACACGAACACAGACGGAATAAAAGACAATATTTTTTGGGGTATATGGGTCATACATGCAGATACTGGCATTAAACAGCCACTTATTCGTGGCTTCAGTTACCCTGCTTGGAGCTCTGATGGACTCAAACTCGCAATGCACAAAATGGGACAGATATTTACTGTTGAAGTTTTGAATTATGATCCTGCCGAAATAGACATGTCAACATTACAGCAATTAACAACAAAAGGGAAAAATTTCTTCCCGGCTTGGAGTAATGACGGAGCCCGTATTACCTATGATTCTGATATTGATGACACTAAATATGATATCTGGGTCATGGATTCAAATGGAAATAATAAGATAAACATTAGTAGTGAAAGTGATAGTGCAGGGGAAGGTGGATGGAGATTCCCTATTTGGTCTCCCGATGACAAGTGGATAGTTCATGGACGTTATATGTCAAATGGCCAAGCGGGTACTGATGTATTTACTATGGATACAAACGGAACAAATTCAAAATGGATTGCCCATGGTTCCTTCCCTAGATATTCATATGATGGAACAAAATTAGCATTTTATACGGAACCCGGTCTAACTATATGGATTATTGAAGCAGACGGGACTAATCCTCGTCAGCTAACCCAAGGGCCTGATTGGGATTTTTCTTGGAGCCCTGATGGGAAAAGTATTGTCTTTCTTCGGTGGGCAGTCAACAATCGTAATCCTATACCAAAAGGTAATGGTCAACTTTGGGTAATTGATGTGGACGGAACTAATCTCCGACAACTTACATTTTTCAAGGGAATATACGGTCCACCATTATCTCTTGGAGATCAATTATTTCCCAGTTATAACTTAAGAAATAACGTTAATAAGTAAGAAAGCTTCTTAATGCGGAAGGGTGAATTCTGTTAGCCTTTTTGCCAACTAAACAAGAGGATAGATAATCATGACGAGACGATTACCAAAAGAAAATTCTTGCAAATGGCCGAGTCTATGTGCTGTTGTATTAGGATTTTTTCTAATTACAATTTCACTTGAGGCTCAAAACAGTAGAGAAAACTCATTTGAGCAAGTTAAGCGAGAATTTATTGTTGAATTCAAGCCTGGAATTCTCACCTTACCTCAAGGTAGAACTAAGGGTAGATTGGATGAGATTGAAATACCATCTCAAGAATTACACCAGATTTTAGTAAACGGTAGAGTCTCTGAAATATCGCGCCTTATCCCTAATTTTGTTGCAGAAAACCGTTTCAAGATGACCAGAACCGGTGAACCGGTAGAGTTGACCGATTGGTCAAATGTATATTTATTACGGTTGGCTGTTCCGATGATGCGTGATAGCCTGCTGAATACTATGTCGAGCTGAATACTATGTCGAGCTGAATACTATGTCGAGGCGCCCGGAAGTTATTTATGCTGAACCAAATATTTTAGGCAAGCTATTTACTGACCCCAACGATCCGCACTTTTCAAAACAGTGGGCTATGAAAAATGAAGGGACTGCTGCGCAAGGAGGAGGAACAAATGATTCAGATATTGACGCAGAAGAAGCTTGGGAAATAACGACAGGATCAAGTGCAATTAATATTGCAATAGTTGATGCTGGTATGCAGACTAACCATCAGGATTTTACGGGTCGCGTAATAGGTGATATAGGTGACAATCATTATCATGGCACAGCAGTAGCAGGAATCGCAGCTGCACAAGGTAACAATTCAGTTGGAGTTGCTGGTGTGGCCTGGAACGTCGGTATCATTAATGAAGACTTAGGTGCAATAACGATTGTTAATGCCACAAATGCAATTCAAAGCGCCATTAATCGCAATGCCCATGTTATTAATAACAGTTATGGGTTTGACCAGATTAATAACTCTTTTACCCTTTACAGGGCGTTTACAGATGCATATAAGATGAATTTGACTACTGTAGCCGCAATGGGAAATGATGGTAACGATTTATACCCACAGTCACCAGCCAATTTTGGAAGAATAGTAATCGCGGTCGGTGCTACAAAGAACACTGATTCCAGGAAGGCGAACTCTAGCACAGGACCCCATATAGACGTTGTGGCGCCAGGGGGTTCTGGTAAAGATTTTCCAGACGAAGAAAATATTTTCACTACTCTACCAGGGGATAGTTATGACAATAAAACCTTCATTGATGGTAAATGGGAACCAATTTCGGGAACTTCATTTTCTACCCCAGTTGTTAGCGGTATTTCTGCTCTTCTACTATCGTTTAATCCCTCTTTGTATAACGATGACATAAGGCAAATCATTAGAATTTCTGCCGAAGATAAAGGGCCATCAGGATTTGATAATGAATACGGAGAAGGTCGCGTAAACGCCCGCGCTGCATTGGATTCAATCCGTTCTCCGAATCAATTAAACCATTGGTTTTCCACAGGCGGTACGGTTGTATCTAGTTTGTGGAATAATTATCAGGAATTTTATGGATTACCGGGTTTGGGTGATGGTACTTATATCGTAGAAAGGCATGAGGTCGAAAAGACTGTGTCCTTTCCATCTTCCTTTAGTTCTACGCCCCATGTCTGGGGTCGTGGAGTTGCTTCTAACGGGTATTCTAAAGCTGATCCAAACTTTACAATGGGCTATTGTGAAGTTGTTCCCGGTACAATCACGAATACGAGCGTTAGGTTAAGAACCTATGTATATGATATTTATATTGAAGATCCAGTAGATGGTTTCCCCGATTATTGGGATACTTATCCATGTGATCCGGGCCAGGTCGTATTTGCCTATACTGCGCTTGGAACTTTTCCTCCCCTTGCTGTCTCAATTAGCGGCCCCTTGTTTCTGGATTTTAAAGAAACAGGTTATTATACCGTTAACGTTACCGGTGGTAACGGATCAATAGGTTATCAATGGAAAATTAAAAATGACGGTAGCAGTATTTGGTCGAATTTAGGAATTTCTCAGTCTCAACAAGTGACAATGGGCACTACAAGCTTTACAATGAAGGTTGAGGTGACCAGAGGGAGCGAATCTGACTTTGAGACAAAATATGTCCAATATAATTCAGGCGGATTTAATCCTAAAATATTATTGTTGCCTCAATCTTATTCCTTATCACAAAACCATCCCAATCCATTCAATCCGACCACTACAATTAAATATGAATTGCCGGAAGCCAGTTCAATTTCCCTAGTTATTTATGATCTTCGAGGAAATGAAGTAACACGCTGGACCATGGGCAATGAACGAGCGGGATATAAACGAAAAACCTGGAATGGAACAGATACAAATGGGAATCGTGTACCGGCAGGTGTTTACATTTACAAATTAACAGCGCGTTCAATGGAAAGTGATNAGATCTTCACCAATAGTCGAAAGATGGTGTTGATGAAATAAAGAATCGGGTGGTTATAGAATGGAGAAAGGGCCGATTAATTTTCCGTAAATGTAACCGTTAATTTATTCCCATTTAATGGCTCGGTGGTTTTAGAACCGTCGGGCCATTGGATTTTTAGATCAGATGCTTCCCCTTTTATTCCCAAAATTTGAATAGGAGAATTCTGAGACCAATATCCTGAACCGGATTGAATCTCCCGCACGGGACCCAAGGAGCCGTCTTTATAACTAATTTGAATTTTTGCACCAAAGGCCCATGGATTAAATTTTGAACCCCTTAGTTTAACCCTTAATCCCGGTTCCGAATTTGTATTTTCATATAATTTTGTTTGCGCCCCGTTCTGGGTAACAATTAGATCAATTCGATTATCCAGATTAAAATCGGCAAACGCAGCGCCCCTTTGTTCACCATAAATTTTGATTCCACTCAAGTGTCCCGGGAGCGAATTAAAATTGCCTTTTCCATCCCCAAGAATAACCAATCCTCTGCCGGAGTCATTTCGATCCGTTTCTTTTTGAACAGCGAAAAAATTCTGGCTTAAGAAAATATCTTCGTGACCGTCCCCATTAATGTCCGCAACACCGGCATGCATAGCTGTAGAAATCTGCGCTTCAAAAGGGAGAGCAATGGGATCAAATCCATTTCCATTATTGATAAAAACCATACTTTCTAAAGTATTTGCTTCAAGATAAGGAGCGCTGATTAGCGAATTACCAAAAATATCACTCAGGCTAGATTGGGCATAATTTAGGAAAGTTTNCTTTTCTTCACCAACAAAGGNCATGGCATTAGAGATACAAGAAAAGCCGCGCTCCGGAACAAGATCATTGAATTGATCATCATAATGGGCTTCAACAATATCGAGAATATTATCGTTATCGAAATCGTCAAAATAGACTTTTCGCGGATGGGCTGGCGAAAAATGATATTTTGTATTCACACCCCAGTTTGTGGCCACAATATCAAGTAATCCATCTTCGTTAAAATCTCCCGTGGCCACACCATTCCACCAGCCTTTAAAATTCGACAATCCCATATTGGCGGTAACATCTTTAAATTTTCCGTTGATGTTTTCAAGGATTGTTACCGGTCCCCATTCCATGGCCAGGATAAGATCGGGATCACCATCATTATCAATATCACTGAAAACAGATCCTGACACAAGACCGATTTCGGAAAAAAGAGACGAATTATTTGAACTAGCGACGAGTTTTCCATTTTGGTTAATATATAAAATTGATGATGCCGGTTTTGGATATTGGTTTGGAATAATCCGCCCGCCTACGAATACATCCAGATCGCCGTCCCCATCTACATCGGCTTGGGACATTGGACCCGCCATATGGGGCAAACTTTCAAACTCTCCTTTGGCTTTTCGGGAATAAGTAGAAATAAAGCTGGCTACCGGTTTATCCGATTCAAAATTGGTTTTGGCAGCCATTACACCATGGTTCCCATCACCATCTACGGTACTCAAAAGAGCTGTAAAATCTTGGTCCAAATTTTTCACGATAGAAAAAGGAACAAAGGAGTGGCCGTCCTTATTTTCAAAATGATCAAAAGATCCTCCTCGACCACCAGAAATAAAAATGTCTTCGTCCCCATCTTCATCTACATCCATCCATGCGACGCCGGGACCCAATTGACTAAAACGGTTTGGAAGCAAGCTTTGATTAGAAAAGTCATCAAAAGGATCTTCATGGTGGCTATGATCAAGGAGTTCGCTCACATCNGTAAAAATCGGCTCAACCAGTTTTTCGTCTACTGGAATCGGTACTGAATTAATTTGACGAATGGTATATAAATTATCAGCTTTCATTGAATCTAATGTTGTCATTGTACCATCTCGCCAACGGATTTCAACCGCCATGGATTGGTCACTCGCCGCAAAAACTTGGAGCGGATCATTAGCCGAAAGATAGTGCCCTCCGGAAATTACTTCCCGGGATTGCCTTACAGGGCCACCATTAAGGATGATTTTTGCACCAATTGCCTGTGAATTTGGTCGATTGCCTACCAATCGAATAGCCAATCGCTTTGCCGATGTATTATTTCTGAAAAGACCCAAGTTTTGGTTTAGGCGATTAATGACAATATCCAAATCACCATCATTATCCAAATCGGCAGAAGCCATACCGTGAGAAATATCTTTATCCAATCCCAATCCCCATCCATTAGGAATCGTTTCAAATTTGAGATTGCCCCGATTTCGGAAGGCAATATTCTTTAATTCTAAGGTAGGATAATTAAACATCATGCGTTTGAATTGATCAAAAGACCTTACATGGGCAAGCGCCTCTTTCTGTTTTTGGTTCGAGTCTGAATCTTGAACATCGTACATATGTCCGGTGGTAATTAGAACATCTTCAAACCCGTCCAAATCCACATCTATGAACATGCTAGCCCAGGACCATTCTGAAGCTTGTGTGTTGCTGAATTGAGATATTTCGCTAAAGGTATTGTCACCCCGATTGAGAAAAAGTGTATTATGCATATACTGGGGTCGGTCATCAATATCTCCAATAGATAATGGTGTCGGCGCCATGGTCCCCATTTGTGTTTTTTGCCGAATGTGAGATTGACTCATCATATCCGTAACAAAAAAATCTTGAAGCCCGTCATTATTCAAATCGGAAAAATCCACAGCCATGGACGAATTGCTGGTGTGTCGAAGGGCCAACTTTGGAAGGGCCCGAAATGTGCCGTCTCCGTTGTTGATCCAGGCTCGGTCGGGACTTTCAAAATCATTACAAATATATATATCAGGATGGGTATCATTATTGATATCACGGAACTGGGCCATGAGGCCCCAATCTCTTAAGTGTTCTTCAATAGATTGTCCGTTTTCATCAGTGAAGTGACTTTGGGTGATGTCTATTAATTTGAAATTGCCTTTACCATCGTTTAGATAAAATTGATCTACCTCCGCCATTTCAAAACGAAGTAGAATATTATTTCGGACTTCCGTTTCATATTCCTTATTAAACGGGGGCATGACGATCCAGCGATTGTTGGTCAATTCCATCAATGTATTATCAAAACTGATTACGGGTGGCGGTAGGGAATCACGCATAGCCAATCGTTTATAGTTAGTGATATAGAGGTCAAGGTCGCCATCGTTATCAACATCGGCTAAGGCAGAAGAGGTGCTACCGGGCCTATCCAAAAAAGAAGGTAAAATATTTTCAGTAAAGACGCCGTCACCATTATTAATAAATAAACTATTGGGGCCGCCCAATGCAGTGACGATTAAATCAAGATCACGATCGCCATCCACATCGGCAAAAGTTGCGCCAGTTGAATATCGGTCTTTGCATGCAACACCCGCCGTTGTGGTTGCATCTTCAAATTGCCAATCACCTTTGTTTATATAAAGGACATTGTGCTCCCGAATTCTGGGGATATAAATATCAATCCGTCCATCCCCATTTACATCGCCCAAGGCCACACCGGAGCCATGCATTAAATGTTGATTCTCAAGGATTTCCTGTTCGCCAATCCAGTTACCAGCAGTTACGCCTGTTTGGGATGGCGCCATTTCAGAAAATCCCGAATCTCCATTTCCAATTGGAACGGTTAATCTTTCAACTTTATAAACCTGCTCTTTTCCCCAACCCGGTTCATTTTGTTCACAGCCAATAATGAACAAGAACAAGATGATAACTGAAATTGATTTTTTCATAGCGGTGGCAAAATTACTGCCAAGCGTTCCATTGATTCTTTAGGAATCGGTTCGTTCAGTCCCTGTCATCGCAAGGACGATTTCGGTGCTTTCCCGGAATGAGGCGTGTTGCACGGTTGTGGCTTTATAAAAGTAGTAGAGTGTTAAAAAATAAAGTATATGGAACCACCATTCAGAAACTTTTCCGATAAAAAAGGCACCGTCAAGAATGACCATAGCCATAAATAAAAGAGTCACCGTCATAGTGGGTGGATAAAGTTTTCTTTTAATGGCAAACATTTGGGTATAAAGATCTCTTCCCATGTTTGGATGTGCTTCTAGGTATTCACGAATATTTACACCTGTTCCCACAAAAAAGAACATAACCAATGTTTGGGCGGCGATGAAAATGATACTGATAAGTAAATCCAGCGTAATATGATTTTGAGCCCAAAAATCAAAATAATGGTTTAGGCCGATTAGGACCAACCCAAAACCGGACACGGCAACCATGATGTAGGAGAGAATCATAAAAAACCACATAAAATCACCTATACGTTAAAGTGGAAATAAATACAGTCACCATCCTGCACGATATACTCTTTGCCTTGGAGTTGGGCCAAGCCCGCATCCTTGACACTTTTTTCTGATCCCAGGCGAACGAGGTCACCATATTTAATTATTTCAGCTTTGATAAATCCTTTTTGAAAATCGGTATGGATTTCACCTGCCGCTTCTGGCGCCGATGCGCCCTGTTTTATTGTCCACGCACGGACTTCAGTAGGCCCTCCTGTGAAATATGTTTCGAGTCCTAATAGGTTAAACCCGGCATGGATTAACTTATTCAATCCCGGCTCAAGAAGGTTGTATTCTTCAAGGAACATGGCTTTCCCGTCATCATCAAGGACAGCTATTTCCTGTTCAATCTTCCCACATAATCTGATGGCAAGGTTGTTTTCTTTTTTGGCAAAGTCGAATAAATCCTGCACGTGAGTATTTCTTTTGTCGTGGGNAATTTCATTTTCATCCACATTGGCTACATAAAGGATAGGTTTGCGTGTCAATAAAAATAATGCACGAATAAAAGGAAGTTCATCTTCTTCTGCGGTAAATGTTCGCGCCATATTGCCCGCATCACAATGTGTTTTTAAACGTGACACCACGTCAAGCTCTAGCTGAGCAGTCTTTTCTTTTTTTACCAGTTTTGATAAACGATAAACACTTTTTTCTAATGTATCTAAATCGGCTAGGAGTAGTTCTGTTTCAATCAGTTCTGCATCCCGTACAGGATCAACGCTTCCCTCAACATGAACCACATTATCATCTTCAAAACACCTAACCACATGGACGATTGCCGCTACTTGTCGAATTTGGCTTAAGAATTGGTTGCCGAGCCCTTCACCTTTACTGGCACCCCGGACGAGACCGGCAATATCTATAAATTCTACCGTTGCTGGTGTTACCTTTTCAGGTTTAAATATTTTGGTTAAATCCCCCAAACGATCATCAGGGAGCGCCACAATTCCCATGTGGGGTTCAATCGTACAAAAGGGGTAGTTTTCCGCCGGGACGGAAGAAGCAGTTAATGCGTTAAAAATGGTTGATTTACCAACATTGGGTAATCCAACGATGCCACACCGCAGTGCCATAAAATATCCTAATTAATATTGAGTTTAGTTTAAACAGATTTGTTTAAAAGGAGTCCAGAGCCGGGTCGCCGCCAAAATCATAGGTGAGATTATCAAACAGCCCAACTTGTAGATTTTTAGCGAAATAGATGATTCGATCTATGCCTGTACTTAACTCTCCGTCGGCCCAAACCATATATTTCCCACCGCGATTTATCAGCTTTTTAATATCAATCCTGTAGGTTACTTTTTCATGATAAGGACGAACTTGTCCTTTGAATTTGAGATCGCCGACGCCTAATGCACGGCCACGACCCTTGCCGCCAACCCAAGTTAAAAAGAACCCAACCAATTGCCACATTCCATCTAGCCCAAGACATCCGGGCATAACAGGGTCGCCTTTGAAATGGCAGTGAAAAAACCATAGATCATCTGTAACATCTAATTCTGCGATAATTTCACCTTTTCCATATTTTCCGCCATCATCAGAAATATGAACAATCCGGTCCATCATCAGCATTGGGGGGGCGGGAAGTTTTCCTTGATCCAGGCCAAAGAGTTTACCTAGACCACTATTAATTAAATCTTCTTTAGAAAAATTGTTTTTGCGCGACATTTATTGCTCCTATACAAGCCCCAAATTTACCTTGAAATAAGGAATTATTATGATAATGTTTTCTAACTAATTTTTTTGGCAAAAATACTTTCCTAAATTCAGGCTTTAATATTGGAGAAAAAAATGTCTAAATGGGTATTGTTATTAGGTGGCTCAACCGGTCACGGCGCCGCAACGGCCAAAAGATTGGCGAAAGATGGTTATGGTATTATTGCTTTTCACTTTGATCGTGGAGAAGCAAAAAAGATTGCTGAGGAAACCATTGCTGAAGTGAATAAAACAACAGGTGGCCGTTGCCATTATTTCAACACCAACGCCGCATCCGAAGAAACGATGGATAAATATATTCCTCAAATAAAAGAAATCACAGGTGGAGAGCCCGTGAAGCTTTTACTTCATTCCATCGCTTTTGGTACAACCACAAACTTTTTTGGCGAAAAACCGGTAACCCAACGACAAATGGATATGACAGTCCACGTAATGGGGAATGCCTTATTATACTGGACGCAAAAATTATTTGCAGAAAAATTGCTGGGAAAAGGTTCCCGCGTGATGGGGCTCACCAGCGAAGGTAATTATTTAGCCATGGAAGGATATGGGCCGGTGAGTGTTGCCAAGGTTGCCATGGAAGCAATCATTCGTCAAATCGGTTGGGAATTAGGAGTGCATGGAATTACGGCTAATGCCGTTCAGGCTGGCATTACGCCAACACGCGCTTTGACTAAAATTACTGAAAACTGGGAAGGCTGGATTGAAAGCACAAAAAGTAGAAATCCTATGCGACGAACAACCACTCCGGAAGATGTGGCCGGGACGATTTCTATGTTGTTAAAACCGGAAGCGGACTTTATCAACTGCTCCATCATTTATTGTGATGGAGGCGAGCACCGCTCTGGGGCGTTTTAGGAAGAAAGCGTTATTTTGATTACAATGATGATAGTTGGTCTGCCGTTAGGCAGGAAACGTATCGTTGCGAAGTAATTAACTAAGAACCGGAATCTTCAAGTGAGGCTCTTTGTTTTATAAGGGTAACTAAATCATGATGGTCTTTAGTGGGTTGCATCTGGAAACATGTTTCCGCTTCTTTCAATGCATAATTCCACCACCCTTTTTTGGTATACATGAGTGATAAATTATAATGGGCTTTACTGAGAGCCTGGAAATCTTCTCTTTTTAATTCTTTGTATGAATCGGGATAAAGACGGGTCACTTCACGAAACTCTAGGATGGCTTCTTCCACTAATCCTTTTTGGGCATACCATTTACCTAGCTTTAAATGGCGCTGTGGATCTTCTTTGCATCCACTCACAATGAATGCAATTGAAAGAATTAGGACTGTTTTGTTAAGACTAAACTTCATTTTAGAACCTTAAAATTGCGGTCTGTACCCTTAGAAATCCAAGTAAAACATTTAAGTATTTGCAGACAAATTAGAAGCGCGATGTGGATCCCGAACCAAGAAAATGATAATTAGCAGTCCGGCCAGCATACAGGCACCCAGCATTCGAAACAGAAAATCTAACCCAATAGTTTCGCTCATAAAACCGCTGGTAGTTATGGCAATTAAGACAAAAGGACTTAAAATAGTATCAATCAACGCCATGATCATTTTATTGTCCCCCGTCTCTCCGGCAAAATCAAAAACAATGGACATTGCAGCGGGCATAAAGGCACCTTGTGCTAGCCCTAAGAAAAAGAAAATGCCATAAACCCAAATCATTGATTGGGCCGAAAGGGCGACGCCCATGGCAATTGTATGGCACGCAAAACAGAATACCATGGCTACTTTATAGCCAATTCGATCACCGATTTGACCAGCAATGAGACTGCCAAGGCCAAAAGCAACCAACCGCGCCGCTGTGAGAAGCCCCGCTTCACTAATATCAAAATGAAACATTTCGCGGGAATAAACGGCATAAAGACTAATGGCAGGAAATTGTGCCGTTAAAAAAATCCGACTATAAATATATCGTCTAAAATTCTGGTTTGTTTTGAGTATTGTCTTTGCTTCATTAAAAAAATCGCCAATAGATCGCTTTTTGGGAGAAACATCTATATTTTTAGTTTTGAAACCAAGAAATGAAATGATACTAATAATTAAGGCGAAGAATAAAATAAGAAAGCCCCAACCAAAATTAGAAGGGAAAGGAATGGAACTGTCGAGCAATTTTTTTACCACAATTCCGCCAATGAAACCACCCATACTACTTCCAATAAAAGAAATCCCCAAGAATGTGCCGCGGTTTTTTCGTTTGGTCACATGTCTTAAAAAATTGGCCCAGATGGGGATGATAAAGCCAATGGCGATGGCATAAAAGATGAAACATCCATAATAGAATATCCATGCTTTTGGTCCCGTAGGGGCGAAAAAAGCGAAAACAAATCCAGCCAGAAAAATTGGAGGCAAAATAGTTAAATGCACTTTGATAGTGGCCGCTTTTACATTTTTCGTATTGCGGGCCATGATGGCGGAGATTAATTGAGGTGCTGAAATCAGGATGGCAAAGAGTCCGGCGATGGACCCAGCCACACTCACCGGTGCCCCCAACAAAGTCAAGAATAAAGGCAGGATTGTGGAGACATCATGGAAGGCAATGCCAAACCCAAAAAAGAATTCGTGGATAATGTTGAAGGTTAAATTATGACGGTGGTCACTGAGGCTGAGTTTGGCCAAGGCTATCTTCCCGTGTGAGTAAAACAATTGAGCCTAAAAGTAATGCTGCTCCAAACCATTGCGCGGTTGACATCATATTGCCACGGATAAACCAATCCATGCCAACGGCTGACAATGGCCAGAATAATTCATAAAGCGTCACGTGGGATGCGGGCAAATGGTTGAGTCCGTAATAATAAAAGAAGAGGGCCAATGAGCCGGTACTCACAACAATAAGGATTATGTATTTCCAGTGGGAAAAATTCATATCACCGATTGCTTCATATTGCCCCGTAGAAATAAGGGCCAGCATGGTAACGGCCCCAGTGATTGTGAGGCGCAGGGACGTGACGGTTGTGAAGGATAATCGTTTAAGGGCATGCTTCCCTAATACGGTTGAACTGCCCCAACTGAAAGCTGCTAGCAGCGCCAACAGGGCTGCGATGATTGTTTTATCATCCCACTCACTCATAGAACTTGTGCCAAAAGTAACCAGATATCCGCCCACAAGGGCCGTAACTGCTAAGATCAAAAACTTGGATGTGATTTTCTCTTTCAGGATGACACCAGCTAGAGCAATGGCAAATATCGGTTGAAATTTTTGCAGGAGGACAACTACTGAAAGATCAATATAATTCACATAACTCAAGGCTTTGGTGTAGAAGAATGTGCCCAAAACCCCACCGCAGATGCTAATCCACAACACAGATATCCATCCCCGCTGGGCTAATGATGTCACCTCTTTCCAACCACGAATTAAAAGGGGTAAAAATAGGATTGCGCCTATCACATGCTCTAAAGAAACAATTAGGAAAGCAGGAAGAGAAAATAGGTTTTGCCGGAGGAATCCGTCAAAGCTCCAAAGTATGGCGGCCAAAATTACAGCAAGTGCGGGGGAGTACTTTTTCATCCGGCGAAATTACATATTATATAGAGGAGATTGGAAACCGTTAAAACAGTTTCTTCTTGAAATTGTCCACGAGCTCTAAATCAATTTCCAAAATATTAATTGAAAGAATAAATATAACATTCTTATATATCTCCCAATTTAAGCCTGCCCCCCAAAAGTTGAAAAATCTGCAATATCGATACTGAAAGAACTAATGGCCACCTCCCACATCTTATCAACGGGCATATTAAATATAAAATTCGGATTCGTTTCCTGGACAAGCCAATCGCCATTTTCAATTTCACGCTCCAACTGTCCACTGGTCCATCCCGCATGACCGAGTAAAAGGCGGTTTAATTTTGGTCCCTTTTTTGCCAATATATCTTCTAGGGTTTTTTTATGGCTTGAAATAAAAAAATCCTTAGAAATCTTAATCGAGTCCTTAAAATTATATTCACCACTATGCAGAACTATACCTCTTTCGACCAAAACTGGTCCGCCAAAATATACTTGTTCCACAGAATTGAGAATCTCATTTGAATCATCATAAAATGTTTCGAATAATTGTTTCAAAGTCGGATCCTTGAATGGTTTATTGACGATTAACCCCATGGCACCGTCCTTATCGTGTTCGCACATAAACAGAACTGAACGGTTAAAATAGGGATCCTGCATGTGCGGCATGGAAATGAGGATGTGATTTATAATCGAATTCATACCAAACGTTATGGAATTGTACGGGATAATGCCATAAAAAATAATTTTAATTCAGCAAATCGTTTTTTGAACAGGGGCAAATAAAGTTGTAAATTTGAGGCCGTCCAAAATCCAAGTAAAATTAAGCATAAAATATTCATGACAAAGCCAGCCGATAAAATTATCATTAAAGGTGCTCGCCAGCACAACCTCAAAAATATTGATGTTGAAATTGGTCGCAATCAATTGGTTGTGATTACCGGACTTTCCGGCTCCGGAAAATCTTCTTTAGCTTTCGATACGATTTACGCTGAAGGCCAGCGGCGCTATGTAGAGTCCCTATCCTCTTATGCCCGCCAGTTTTTGGGACTCATGGAAAAACCGGATATGGATTATATTGAAGGACTATCCCCTGCTATTTCTATAGAGCAGAAAGCTACGGCACGGAATCCAAGATCAACGGTTGGAACTGTAACAGAAATTCACGATTACCTACGTCTCCTTTACGCCCATATTGGTAAGCCCCATTGTTGGATTTGCGACCGGCCAATCCAGCGCCAGACAGTACAGCAGATAGTGGATACCATCGTCAAATTTGGCGATGGGGCACGAATCTATATTTTAGCGCCGGTGGTCCGTGGGCGCAAAGGTCAGCATAAAGGTGTTTTTGAGGAAGTGCGAAAAGAAGGCTTCCTGCGCGTCCGCGTGGATGGCATCATTCACACCATTGATGAAAAACTGAAACTTGAGAAAAACAAAAAACATTCCATTGAAGTGGTGGTGGACCGTCTTGTTTTGGAAGGTGATTTTAAAGAACGCCTGACCGAATCTGTTGAACTGTCCTTGAAAATCGGCTCCGGCTTAACCGTTGTTCATGAATTGCCGAAAACGGATCATTTATTCAGCGAACATTTTGCATGTCCCCATTGTGAAGTTTCTATGGAAGAACTTTCGCCCCGGATGTTTTCCTTCAATTCACCTTATGGTGCTTGCCCACATTGTGATGGCCTTGGGTCTCATATGGAAATCGATCCGGAATTGGTAGTTCCAGATAAAACGAAATCTCTGATCCAGGGAGCTATTACCCCATTGGGGGAACAGCCTCGAGGTAATTGGTATGGCAGTATTTTAAAAAGTCTTTCACACCATTATAAATTCAATTTTACCACACCTTGGTGTAAACTAGATCGAGGTATCCGGGAAATGTTATTGAACGGTTCTGGTTCAACAAAATTAAAAATGGAATATTCTTCGGAGCGCTGGAGCGGTACTTATACCGGTGGTTGGGAAGGTACAATCCCGAACTTAATGCGGCGCTATAAACAGACCAAATCCAACCATATTCGTGATTGGATTGAGCAATTTATGAGGATGCGTCCCTGCCCAAAATGTAATGGTTCCCGGTTGAAAGAAGAATCACGGGCGGTGACGATTGGGAATATTAGTTTGGGCGAGTTGTCTGCTTATTCAATTAAAAATACAAAAGAAATATTTGGGTCACTTGAATTGGGAAAAACAGACGCTTTAATTGCCCACCAGATTCTAAAGGAAGTCCAAGAGCGTTTAAGTTTCTTAATTGATGTGGGGTTAGATTATTTGACCTTGGATCGTTCGGCTGCCACCCTTTCCGGCGGAGAAGCACAACGGATTCGATTGGCCACGCAAATCGGCAGTCAATTGGTGGGTGTCTTATACATTTTAGATGAACCATCCATCGGCCTCCACCCTCGTGATAATGGACGGCTTTTGAATTCATTAAAAAAATTAAGAGATTTGGGGAATTCTATAATCGTGGTTGAACATGATAAGGAAACCATGGAATCAGCAGACCAGCTTATTGATTTGGGTCCTGGGGCTGGAGAGCATGGTGGTGAAGTTATTTTTTCCGGTCCGCCACAGAAAATTTTGACCGCAAAAAAATCAGTTACAGGCCAATATCTTTCCGGGAAAAAAGCAATCCCTGTTCCCCAGGAAAGACGCAAAGGGAATGGGAAACAATTGACTGTTGTTGGCGCCACTGGGAATAATTTAAAAAATATTGAAGTATCTTTTCCTTTGGGAAAAATGATTGTTGTCACCGGTGTGAGCGGTTCCGGGAAAAGCACCCTTTTAAATGAAACTGTTTTTTCTGTCCTATCCAAAGAGCTTAATGGCGCCCGGGCATACCCCTTGCCTCATGAGTCTGTGAAAGGGTTGGAATATCTAGATAAAGTAATTGAAATAGATCAAAAGCCAATTGGCCGAACCCCTCGATCAAACCCGGCTACATATACCGGTGTATTTACCTTTATTCGTGATTTGTTTGCCCAACTCCCTGAATCAAAGATACGCGGCTATAAACCGGGGCGGTTTTCTTTTAATGTAAAAGGCGGCCGCTGTGAATCCTGCGAAGGTGACGGTATTATAAAAATTGAAATGAATTTTCTGCCTGATGTTTATGTCACTTGTGAAGTTTGCAAAGGAGCCCGTTATAATCGAGAGACGCTAGAAATAAAATATAAGGGTAAAAATATTGCTGATGTGCTTAGCCTCTCTGTTGAAGAAGCAACGGACTTCTTTAAAAACATCCCCCAAGTAATGAGAAAGCTCGTTACCTTGAATGATGTTGGCCTAGGATACATCCGCCTTGGGCAGCAGGCCACAACTTTATCCGGCGGTGAAGCACAGCGAATAAAATTGGCCACTGAATTATCCCGTGCATCTAAAGACAGAACATTTTACATCTTGGACGAACCGACTACAGGACTCCATTTTGAAGACGTCAATTTGTTGCTGGCCGTTCTCCAAAGATTGGTTGATAACGGGCATACTGTTGTTGTTATTGAACATAACTTGGATGTAATTAAATGTGCCGATTGGATTGTGGATCTGGGGCCTGAAGGCGGCGAAGAGGGGGGCAAACTTATTTTTTCCGGCACCCCGGAAGAATTGGCACGACATAAAGGTTCTTATACGGGATCCTTTTTGAAAAACACATTGAATGGGAAATTGAGTAAAGCATGAAATCACCACAAGAACTGAAACAATTTTATCCCCATTGGGAAGTAACCAAAGATTTAATTGACCAATGTATTGATATAATGCTGAATTTACGCCAAAGTGGCCATCCCGGTGGGTCGCGCTCTAAGGTACACGGCATGGTTACCACCCTTCTTTCCGGCGCCATGCGCTGGGATATCCGCGATGCAGGAAAGCGCTTCAGCGATCGTTATGTATTGGTGGCCGGCCATGCTAATCCCGTGGTGTATGCAACGTTAGCTGTATTGAATGAGGCGTTGCGAATTAAGTATCGTCAAACCGGCGATGCCAAATATCAGCATTTTAAAGGAGAAAATTTTCAATTGGTTTGGGAAGATTTACTGACACTCCGCAGAAATGGTGGGTTGCCTGGCCATGCAGAAATGGAAGGGAAAACGCTTTTTTTTAAATTTAACACAGGCCCTAGCGGCCATGGATCACCTGCGGCGGCAGGCGAAGCATTGGCGTTAAAATTGGCTAAAGTTTCTGAGGTGAAAGTTTTTGCTTTTGAAGGTGAAGGCGGATTCACCGCTGGCGCTTCTCATGAAACAATAAACTCTGCATGGGGATTGGGGTTGGGCAATTTGGTTTACTTTATGGATTGGAATGATTTCGGGATTGATGCTCGCCCTTTTAGTTCCATTATGTATGGTGGTCCTGAAGACTGGTTTGGTTCACATGGATGGCATGTTGAAGGGACTTTGAATGGTGAAAATTGGGGCGATTTGACAGAAGCTTATCACCGATTACTGGTTGAAAATGCAGACCCCAATATTCCGAAAATTATTTATGGTCAAACAAGAAAGGGGCGGGGATATTACAAGTATGACTATGCCAGCCACGGTGCCGCCCATAAGCGGAATTCAGATTTATTTTGGCAAACCAAACAGGATTTTGCGGAAAAATATAATATAGATTTTGATAATTTTGGCTCGGTGGCACATGAATCCTGGGATGGACAAGTGGATCAAGCGCGGACATTATTTAACAATGCTTTTTCGGTGTTGGAATCGAACCAAGCATTAGTGGATTATTTAGCGAATACGCTCACATCAGTGGGCGATTCAGTACCGGAAAAAATTGATGAGTGTAAAATTACTGTTAAAAATCCCGCAAATGACAAATCATTATTTGATGTAAAAAGCCTTCCGGATGATTTGTTTGTAGCGCCGGGAGACAAGGCTCCCAACCGAGTGGGTTTTTCTAAATACGCCAGTTATATTAATTCAAGATCTATTGAAAAATATGGTCGCCCATTAGTGATTGCCATGAGTGCAGATTTAGCTGATTCAACCAATATTTCCGGTTTTGCCAAAGGATATAACGGTTTGCCTGATTTAGGGATGTACGATAAAGTTACCAATACAGAAAGTCCTCTCATGCCCCAGGGGATTACAGAATTTACCAATTCAGGGATGCTTGCAGGGTTGGCCACGGTTAACCTGAATGAAGATTCTTATGAAGAATTCAATGGATTTTTTGGCGCAATGAGCACCTATGGTTCCTTTAGTTATTTGAAATATGGTCCCATGAGATTATTTAGTCAAGTGGCCCAAGATTCAAACTTGAAAGTGGGAAAAATTATTTGGGTGGCTGGGCACTCCGGCCCCGAAACAGCAGAAGACAGCCGCACCCATTTTGGCATATTCTCTCCCGGCGTGACGCAACTTTTGCCCGATGGTCATATTATTAATATTCATCCTTGGGAGCATAACGAAGTGGCTCCNGCCTTGGCGGCGGCATTAGCCACCGATATACCCATTGTTGCTGTTCATCTGACGCGGCCGCCAGTTGAAATTCCTGACCGTAAATCTTTGGGGATGGCTTCTTACATGGATGCAGCAAAGGGCGCATATATCATTAAAGATTATGATGAATTGAAACCTAAAGAAGGTCTTGTAATCATTCGCGGTACAAGCAGTACCAATTCCTTGATAAAAATATTACCGAAGATTAAATTAGGAGGCCCTAATGTAAAAATTGTTGCTTCAATTTCATGGGAACTATTCCAGCGCCAATCAGAAGATTATCGCCAGAGAATTATTGCCGACCAAGAGTGGATGGATGCAATGATTATTACTAATGGCGCAAGGCGACTGATGCATAAATGGATTGCCAACCGTGTTGTGGAAGAATATAGCATGAGTCCTGATTTTGATAATCGCTGGCGAACCGGCGGTTCATTGGATGAAATTATCGCCGAATCGCAATTGGATCCTGATAGTATTTGGGATGGTATTAAGAAATTTGCAGATGACAGAGATAAGCGTTTGGCTTCAATTCGGGAGTCTATTCCTGAATAAATCACAAAAATTTGACGACCCCCCCCCCTCATTTTTGTATCTTCCAACCTCGGAAATGCATACTTTATTTCTATTTGAGCCAACAAATGACTGAAATCCATATAACTGACCCACAGCCTTTCGAAGATGATCTTGTGGTTGAGAAGTCCCTTCGACCCAGTTCCATGGATGAATTTATTGGACAAAAAGATGTAGTGGATAGTCTTAAACTATACATTGAAGCGGCGAATAAACGGAATGAAGCTTTAGATCATGTTCTTTTATTTGGTCCCCCTGGGCTGGGAAAAACAACCTTATCAAATATTGTTGCTTCAGAATTAGGTGTCAGTGTAAAACAAACTTCGGGACCTGTATTAGAAAGGGCCGGAGATCTTGCCGGCGTTCTCACGAATCTTCAGGGTAGGGATGTTTTTTTTGTAGATGAAATTCACCGCCTCAATTCAGTGGTAGAAGAGTATCTTTATTCCGCCATGGAAGATTACCGAATTGAAATTATGATTGATAAAGGCCCTAGTGCTCGCAGCGTTCAGTTAAACATTGAACCCTTTACTTTGGTAGGAGCAACAACCCGACTTGGAAATTTAACTTCTCCACTACGAGACCGATTTGGTGTGATACTTCGTGTAGATTTTTATGATGCCAAGGATTTATTCCTTATCGTTAGTCGGTCGGCAGATATTCTAGAAGTAGAAATTGAAGATGAAGGTGCGATGGAAATCGCTCGGCGATCTAGGGGAACCCCTCGGATTGCGAACCGTATTTTAAGACGAACGAGAGATTATGCCCAAGTAAAGGCAGATGGGAAAATTAACAAAGCAGTGGCAAAAGCTTCGTTGCTGTCTCTGGGGATTGACGAGTTTGGGCTTGACGAAATGGACCGCAGTATTTTGGCAGCACTGATAGACAAATTCAATGGCGGCCCCGTTGGTGTGAATTCACTATCCGTGGCAGTGAGCGAGGATGCGGCAACCATTGAAGATGTATATGAGCCCTATTTAATTAAAGAAGGATTTATCCAGCGGACCAATCGTGGTCGCATTGCTCAAAAGCAGGCTTACGCACTATTGGGTAGAACAATTACAGAAAAACAACAAAGGTTATTCGAATGATTCAAAAAAAGAAAAAATGGAAACTGGCGGATTTTGATTATCCATTGCCAGAAAAATATATTGCCCAATATCCCGCCAAAAGAAGAGATTTGGCTAAAATGATGGTAATTCATCGCGATACGGGTGAGATTGAGCATAAAATATTTTCAAATCTCCCAGAATATTTGCGGCGGAACGATTTGGTAATTACCAATAATACAAAAGTGTTCCCGGCCCGGCTTTATGCCAGCAAAGATAAAACTGAAGCAAAAGTAGAAGTATTTTTACTTAGGGAATTGGAAAACGATTTGTGGGAAGTTATGGTTCGTCCGGCGCGTAAAGTGCGGATTGGTAATAAACTCATGTTTACCAAAAATGTCTATTGCGATGTGATTGACAATACCATATCCGGTGGCCGTGTTGTTCGCTTTGAATATGAAGGTGAAGATATTTATGATGTGATTGACCGTGTGGGGATTTCACCCTTGCCGCCCTATATTACACGTGAATCAGAGCCAAAAGATAAAATTCGTTATCAAACGGTTTTTGCTGAAAAACGTGGTGCCGTAGCAGCTCCCACAGCAGGTCTTCATTTTACCGAAGGATTAATAAAACGCATCCATGATAAAGGGGCCAAAACGGCCCACACGACATTGCATATTGGGTTGGGGACATTTCGCCCTGTGCAGGTTGAGGATTTGAATCGTCATCAGATGGATTCAGAATATTTTGAAGTAAATCCTGCAACCGCATTGTCTATCAATGAAACAAAGAAAAAACGCCGGCGTGTGTTTGCAGTAGGAACTTCTACTGTGAGATCTTTGGAAACAGTGGCTGTCTCCGGATTTCAGGTTTCTCCCAAGCGCGGTTGGACGGACAAATTTATTTATCCACCTTATGATTTTAAAATGGTGGATGCCATGATTACCAACTTTCATCAGCCCAAAAGTACATTGTTGATGATGGTATCTGCATTTGCAAATCGAGATCTGATTATGAAAGCCTATCGCGAAGCGAAGAAAAACGATTATCGTTTCTTGAGCTATGGCGACGCCATGTTGATTCTTTAATCAGAAATTCGGGAAGTAATATAATGAATATATCTGCCGTAATTCCGGCAGCAGGGAGCGGTGAACGTTTCGGCGGTAAGAAACAGCTAAAAACATTGGGGAATCGTCCTCTATTGTTTCATACGCTGCGCCCTTTCATAGATTCTGAATTGATTAATGAAATCGTCGTCGTCGTTCCAAAAGAAGATGTAAATCAGCTTGATCGTGAGTTAANATCCACAGTATCTGCTAAGCCCGTGAAAGTGGTCGCCGGAGGGAAGACACGTCAGGTTTCTGTTCATAATGGGTTGGCCGCAACTGATGAATCATCTGAACTCATTTGCGTCCATGATGCGGTACGTCCATTCGTGACAATTGAATTAATTGAAAAAGCAGTGAAAGCCTGTAGCGATCACGATGGTGTAATCGTAGCCCAACCTTCCACTGATACAGTCAAAAAAGTTATGGAAGATCAAATTCTGGAAACATTACCTAGAGAGACGATATGGCGGGCTCAAACGCCGCAAGTATTTTCTAAGCTGGCCCTGCGAGAAGCGTTAGAATTGGCGGAAGCTGAAGATATCCAAGGAACTGATGAAGCATCGCTTCTAGAGCGGATTGGTTACCAAGTGGGTTTTGTGGAAGGGTCTTCCTTGAATATTAAAATTACTACTGAAGAAGATTGGGTTTTCGCTGAAGCGATTTATAATAAACTAAACGAAAATTAATTGTCATCGCGAACCCCGCGTAGTTGCGGGGTGTGGCGATCCCCCTAGTTATAGCAGATGGGATTGCTTCGTTGTCCCGCATTTAAGCCGAACGCCTCGCAATGACTGATAACGATATGATTAAAACAGGCATAGGATACGACGTACATCAATTGGCCGAAGGTGAAAAACTGATCCTCGGCGGGGTAGAAATTCCCAGCGAAATTGGCGCTGTTGGCCATTCTGATGGCGATGCGTTAATTCACGCCATTGTTGATGCGTTGCTCGGTGCTGCCAATCTTGGTGATATTGGAAAACTCTTCCCCAGCGAAGATGACCAATGGAAAGATGCGGACAGCCTTCATTTTCTTAATGTAGCAGGTGAAAAATTGAGAAATGCCGGATTTAAGATCAATCATATCGATTCAGTCATTATACTCCAGAAACCCAAATTGGCGGGCTTCATCCCCGAGATGAAATATAAAATTGCATATACCCTGCAGTTGGATGAAGCGCAGGTTTCTGTGAAAGCAACCACAACGGACCATCTTGGATATATCGGTGAAGGCAAGGGCATTGCTGCCCAGGCAATAGCAACGATAGCTAAAGTTTAATCATGGGCATACATTGCCCCTCATTCTCCAAAGTTAATATCGGCCTGAAGGTTTTAAACCAACGGGATGACGGATACCATGATATATATACGGTATTCCAAGAATTGGATTTTGGGGATATAGTCACAGTTGAAAAAACTGACAGCGGCTGTACCATATCTTCCAATGCGGATTGGGTCCCAACGGACGAAGCCAATATTTGCCACAAAGCATACGAAGCAATAAGAACAAAATATCCCGAACTTGGGGGTGTATCGATCCATATTCAAAAAAATGTGCCAGTGGGGAGTGGCCTCGGTGGTGGATCAGCAAATGGCGCCGCTGTTTTA
>JGI26244J51143_1000228_pt1:25000-26357 | contig 26357 bp, 15 predicted proteins | sample SaaInlV_150m_DNA_6_FD_51143 | JGI IMG/M metagenome (IMG submission 51143) | reverse complement strand
ACCATTCGTGCAGGTCGGAACTTACCCGACAAGGAATTTCGCTACCTTAGGACCGTTATAGTTACGGCCGCCGTTTACTGGGGCTTCATTTCAAAGCTTCGTCCCGATAAATCGGGACTAACCTCTCCATTTAACCTTCCAGCACCGGGCAGGTGTCAGTCCATATATTTCGTCTTACGACTTAGCATAGACCTGTGTTTTTAGTAAACAGTCGTTTGGGCCTGGTCGCTGCGACCCCTTTCTGCTCCGGACGCGAAGTCCTTCACATAATAAGGGCACCCCTTCTCCCGAAGTTACGGGGCTAATTTGCCTAGTTCCTTTACTTGAATTCTCTCAAGCGCCTTAGGATTCTCTCCTCGCTCACGTGTGTCCGTTTACGGTACGGTCGGTCTAGGATCTCGTTTAGAGGCTTTTCTTGGCAGTATGATTAGGGTCAGTTTGTGGGCTAGGCCCTCCTATTCGTGCCTCTGGGTAAAGTTCCGGCGGATTTTCCTGCCAGAACCCCATACACACTTAAACCCGGACTATCAAAACCGGGATGACCTTTCACTTCTGCGTCCCCCCATCACTCAAACAATCCTATACCGGTACGGGAATATTAAACCCGTTTTCCATCGCCTACGCCTTTCGGCCTCGGCTTAGGGTCCGACTAACCCTGAGCAGAGTTACTTTACTCAGGAAACCTTGAGCTTTCGGCGAGCCCGAATTTCACGGGCTTTATCGCTACTCATGCCAGCATACTCATTTCCATCTCCTCCAGCTGCCCTCACGGGTCAACCTTCACAAGTTAATGGAACGCTCACCTACCACTTCCGCAAAGCGGAAATCCATAGCTTCGGTACAATGCTTAGTCCCGGATATTATCGGCGCAAAACCCCTTGACTAGTGAGCTGTTACGCTTTCTTTAAAGGATGGCTGCTTCTAAGCCAACCTCCTAGCTGTCTGGGCGATTTTACATCCTTTATCACTTAGCATTAATTTAGGGACCTTAGCTGATGGTCTGGGTTGTTTCCCTCTCGGCTACGAAGCTTATCCCCCGCAGCCTCACTGCCACGCATCATGTATTCGGTATTCGGAGTTTGATTGGGGTTGGTAAGCTTGTAGGCCCCCTAGCCCATTCAGTGCTCTACCCCCGATACACTAACGTGACGCTGCCCCTAAAGGCATTTCGGTGAGAACCAGATATCTCCGAGTTTGATTGGCCTTTCACCCCTAACCACAGTTCATCCCCCAGCTTTTCAACGCTGGTGGGTTCGGCCCTCCATTCCGTGTTACCGGAACTTCAGCCTGACCATGGTTAGATCACTCGGTTTCGGGTCTGCCGCATGTTACTAATCGCCCTATTCAGACTTGCTTT
>JGI26244J51143_1000228_pt1:0-22500 | contig 26357 bp, 15 predicted proteins | sample SaaInlV_150m_DNA_6_FD_51143 | JGI IMG/M metagenome (IMG submission 51143) | reverse complement strand
TCTAAGGCAGGTTGCCTACGCGTTACTCACCCGTTCGCCAGTTTAATAATTCCCCGAAGGAAACGTTCTCCTTGACTTGCATGTGTTAAGCACGCCGCCAGCGTTCGTCCTGAGCCAGGATCAAACTCTCCATTGTATGTTTGATTCTGTGTTATCGCTCAAAAGGTTTTCTGGACCACGCATACCTAATTTTCAAAAAACGCGCGAAATGCTCGCGCAAAGCCAGCAAACTTACTTGCTTATTTACCCCAAGGCAACAATTATATTGCACATTCTTACTGTCGGCAAATGGCTATTGCAAATTGACAAGTTTTTATACTAAAAGTCAAATCCTTGTCGTGGATATTCAAGTAACTTTTACTCATTAATGCGTTACCATGAATTCATTGAAGAAAATAAGGAGCTTGGCGGAAGCCTAAATAATTAAATTTATTAAGGATGAATAACAAGAATAGGGGTAGGAAAATCCATAAAATCCGAAGCTGGATTTTCTTTCGAAACCTTTGAAACAAAATCCATTACGAGACGAAGGTTCGCTTCATCAACATCATGAACTGTTTTCCAAATACTACCAATATAAATTCCCAATCCAAGTACAAGTGGAGGAATGAACAATTTGGTATTATTTGTTTTGACTTCTAAATCTGATGGAATCGTAAAAAATTCTGGGGCCGAATAAGATCCACTATTCATTTTTATTCCGCCACTTTGCGGAATGATGATCTCTCGTTTTGCAGTAAATCCCAGTCCACCTGATTGAGAAAATTCAGGAACCATATTCATTGCAGAATAAAGTACAACCGTTGAAATCAAAGACCCAGATGCTGCATCCCACTGCTTCAAATACGCATGACCTCCACCCGGTACGATTGCCGCAGCAAGCGATATCCACCGATTTTTCGGCTTTACTGCAGCCGCGTTATCCACCGCCTGAAAAATAGGCGCTAACAAATCACTGTAATGCTGATGATCAAATTTTTCCTCAGCACCAAGAAAAGACTGTCTCGCAGATATCCAATCCAGTTTGTGAAAAAATGCGTAACCACGAAAGATTAAATCATATGGATCTTCAGAATTTACCGTCTTTTCTAAAATTTTATCATAATCATCTTCCATTAAAGAAAGTGAATGCATCTTGTATTCCGCCGCTTGGAATTCCACCGAACCCGAATCAGCCTCCGAAAGTACGCGATCGTAATATGTTCTGGCCAAACCTAGGTTACGGGTGTACTCATAGCTTTGGGCGATGCGATAATAAATCGAGGGTTCTAACGGATCACCCGGATATCGGTAGAGAAACTGAAAATATGCGAGCAGAGCTCTGTCATGAAATCCTTCTTCCGAAAGAAAATCACAAAAAGAAAGTAGCTCCTGTTTTTGGAAGGATGTATAATCCTGCCATTCGTTTTTTATATCGTCCGGTTGGCGATAAGATTGGATTTGAGCGGTGAGCCCCGCCACCATAACCCACAATAAAATGAATGTAATTCTATTCATAAAAAAATTCCCCTACCTCGAAGGGATAGGGGAATTTAGAAAATTTGTCGGTAAGTCTAAACGAATTAACGCAGCAATATCATTTTCTTTCTGGCAGTGAATTCACCCGTTTTCAATTCATAAAAATACATTCCGGATGCCACGGTCTGTCCATAAGAATCCAAACCATTCCACTCTACCTGAAACCTTCCGGGATTAGCAGAACCGTTATAGAGTTCGGCAACGCGGTGGCCAAGTAGATTGTAAACGGTGAGTTTTACATCATGCTGAAACTGGGGAAGATCAAATGAAATCAGCGTAGTTGGATTGAACGGATTCGGATAATTTTGATCAAGCGCAAATGTATTCGGTATGCCACCTAACTCCGCGATGGAAAGAAAATCGGAACTGAAGGATGTCATATTATTCGTATCGGGATAACTGCACACCACATTTAGCAGACTATTTTCATTCGTGGTCCCCGGAACATTCGGCATGCCCATTCCAAAACTGATATTGTCCGGAAGTGCGACTTGTCCGCTGGGTAAACCAAACGTAATGGAAAACAATTCACCTTGCGTCCCGTCACCTTGCGTTTGAACCTGACTTGTGTTATATGCCATTATTTTAATATAACCACCCATGTCATTTGCAATGAGCTGCATCGCGGAAGAACTGGCAGACGTGCCATCTTCATTTTCCAAATTAGTCAGTTTCGAACCCTTTGAATAAAGTTGCGAGGTCCAATTACCATTGCCGTCCCAGTCTGTAAAATCTTCACCGCTATCATAACTATTATCACCATCAGCATCCACAAATGGTTCGCTCATATTGTTAGAGATGAGTGTGCTCTGATCGTTGTAAATGTTTATTTCAACACCTCGAACCGGTTCGTGATCAGTTATAAAAACTGTTAAGGTAACCGAATTCTCATTCCCATCTAGTGTTGCTTTAAAATCTATGCAGGCGCAAAGTCCTGTTGCTATTGTATCTCCAAAAGTTGGATTTTCTATCATACCACCAATGCCGTCCGAAATTTGAGTACGGCTATCTACATGATAAGAGGAGTCCGCGGGACAATCCTGTGCCAAACCAAAGTTCAACCCAAACAATAGACTTAAAACTAAAGTAGTATTGAGATTAATTTTCATATTGATTCACTCCGAACAGTAAGTTACTTATGTTTATTGTAGTAATTAAAGTGCGTCCCTATTTCAATAAAACTATTTTTTGGGACCGCATTTCTCCGTTGTAACGGATGTGGATTATATACACTCCCGTTGGCGATGCGAAATTATTATTATCCTTCCCATTCCAGGTAAAGCGATGATTCCCCGGTTGAAAAATCTCATTTGCCAAAAGTGAAACTTCCCTTCCATTCATGTCAATAATTGACGCCTTCAGTAACCCGGTTTCAGGAATTCCTACGTCAAAATGCGTTTGAGGGTTAAACGGGTTTGGATAATTTGAACCAACCGAAAAAACCGTCGGAACCGTTCCTCCTGACTCAACCCCTACATTTTGACTAACTGTAAAGGTTAAAGAAGATAATTCTGAAACGGAAACTTCCATATCTTTTTCGGAAGAAACGCCCCAGTAAACTGTTTGGTTTTCTACAAAGCCAAAATTGTCCACCATTTCTTGGTAACTTAAGGACAGAGTTCCACCGGAAACATTGTCCTCTATATATAAGGGATCAATCTTAGTCGCTGAAGAAGAAAGATAAAAGGTGTACGTAACATCGGAGGTTTCACCGGACCAGATAAAATCAATCGCATCATCATCGTTTTCAAGTGTTTGGGATGTACCGGTCGAAGGACTGCTGAGCGAAACGGCAGTTGGATAAGAAACCGCTGATGTAAGGTATTCCAATATTTTAGTAGCAACATCAACCGGTTCCATAAAGCTCGAATTGGTTGCGTTCACCCTATCCAACTTAAATGAAGCGAATACTGCTTGATAATCCACCGATGAATACCGAAGAATACCACCATGATCATCATCACCATTAATGTAAAATGAGATGTGGCTTCTTGGATCTCCTTTTGTGGCAACAGAATCAATTCCTGAAGCATCAGCCGTAATTAACGCCCAATTAGAGGAAGTAACTCCAAGTGGGTCACCTGTAACGCCTTTTAACCATGTTGTAGAAGAGCGTGTACCACCAAAATGCATATTCAAATAGTCATTCAATAAATTTGTACCATCCAACTGTTGTGCTAAATGATCGCCAACGAGAAATAAGGATTTACCGGCATCCAAAAACCCTTTGATTGCGCTGCGTTCTTCCTGCGACAATGCACTTGAATTCACACTTCCAGTGTTCCAAATAACTAAATTTCTTGAATTCAAATTCATTGATGAAATGGCGCTCGATGCCCTGTCTTTCACTTCGTAAGAGGATCCCATCGCATCAAGTGCATCCACAATTACTTCCTGTGTGCTTCCGCTATTATCATCATCTACGAGTAGCACTCCCGGAAGACCAACATTCATAGACCAGTCTTCGGTAACATAATTCGTACTTCCTCCACTTAGATTGATGCTAAACTCTACAACACCTGATGGCGCATCAGAATTGATAGATATTTCAAATGGATCATTTGCGTTGCTTGCTGTTCCATTGGTCGCAATATCAATGGATGCTGTGGTTCCATCAACGATGGACACATTAGGATTCGTAGTTGATAAAGTAGCGGTTGCATTGTAAACAGGATTTCCATAGTTCGAAAATGAAACGGTGAGAGAAACCGTTTCGCCAGGATCGGGATATGTATCAGATCCACTCACAACCGATGTTACGGCCCCTAACAAAACAAGAGTTGTTATAGGATTTACATTTAAGATATACTGTGCATTCGATCCGGTGGTGTTTAGCACCGTCGGATTTATGGTTACGCTGCTGTAATTGGCCCAATCATTTAAAACGTATAGCGCATCACCATTGCCGTCCACAGTAATTTCTGTACCATCATAATTGCTTCCTGCTCGAGTAAAAATCTGTAAATGCCAATCTCTGCTGGCATCGCCGTCAAATTCAACAAGAAGATGACCTGAACTTCCACTACGATTTACCCGGACATAATTTGTACCTAGATGATCAGGCAAATTGAGGGTTGTAGGTGTGAAATTGGATATTTGATTTGTATAGGTTCCGGCATGGGATCCGGGAGTAAGATTACTTGCTTCCTCATACTGCCCACCCTCATAGGTTCCGTTTGCTCTGCTGCCGGTATAATAATTCCAAGCCGTGAATTTTGGGAATTCTGCCGAAAGGCTGGTGCCCTCATCTTGGAAATAAGAATTGGCAGCAGAAATAGCATTTCCGATTGGTTTTTCCCAAACCAATTTAATCGCCTGCGCTCCAAAATTTTCTTCGATGTAAAAATTCCATAGAACGGCACCATACTGATATAATTCTCCACTGAGAAATGTATCAAGACTGTAATGAGGTTTAGTTTGGAAGGCGCTTTCGTACCCTTCATATCCATCCAACGAATCGTACATTTTTTCTTCAATCCACATGGAGGACGCTTCCTTAAACCATGAACTGGATACAGAATAGGAATGCTGAACCAAGTGAAAGAGCTCATGGCATCCGGTGAGTTTATTATATCGATCAGAGAGACTGTTGTCCATCCAAATCTGATGATAGGAATTTCCAGGAACGTAGCCGTACACACCACTTAAATTTTCTACCGTTACAATAAATTGTGAATTTCCGGTATAGTCGAGTGGGTTGTGCCAACTGTTTGTTGTAACCCAGTCGATTGCATCATCAAAATAGTCGCCCATGTCTTCAATGTAATCCGGCGTTCCATTGTTATTTCCATCATAATTAGAAACAGCATCCGAACCACTGGTAGAATACGAAATTCTAAATAATCCGCCGGAAGATGTATAAATCACACGGTTTGTTCTGGTTGACGATGTCGTTGAAGAATTCACCAGCCCGTTTTGAAGATCAAATGGAAGTTCATCCAAATGATCTAAGGCATCCTGATGAAAAGGGAGTCCACATTTTAAGGGAGTTGCATCAGCAACTTGATATTTTTCCGGAAGTGTTTCATTTAAGAATAGGGCACGCGCCTTTAGTTCTACGGCCTCAATCTCGCTGATATATCCCTTCTCAAGGTCTGCTTGAATCAAGCTAACCGGATGCTCTGCCGCGAGAATTCCCGCGGCGAAAAAGACCAGTAATATTTTTCGTACTTCTGTCATATTCCTTCCGAGATTAAAATTGTATGAACATTTATTTTTTCACACCCCTCTTCGCTTCTCCACTATTACAGGGGAGAAAACTCAATGGGGTCATACAATTTGACTTTAATGGCATCTGTTAAAATCGTCTATTTCAGCATGAGCATTTTGCTCACGTCGCTAAACAATTCGGCGCCGGTTACTGGATCAACCGCTGTTACTTCATAAAAATAAACACCAGACGGCATTTTTTCACCAAGAGAATTAGTTCCATTCCAAATGGCAGAATGCATTCCGGGATTGACCTCTGAAGATCCAAGGCTTCGAACTTCATGACCCAATACGTTCACAATCCGAACCGAAACAATCGAACGATTAGCAACCTCAAATTGAATCTTGGTTACCGGATTGAATGGGTTCGGATAATTCTGATGAAGATTAAATCCTTCAACTACACTTGGTTCATCCACTGCTAACTGAGTTAATCCAGATGCATCAATTGTAAGGTTCATTGGTGAAGATTCCGTATCATACATCCCGTCGGTTGCAACGGCTGTCCAGGTTCCTGTAACGGTATTTCCGACACCTACAAAAGTACCCAGATCTAAATACGAAACGCTAAATGAGTTTACCGTTGATTTTTCAATTGGCGGGATCGTAAACCCAGCGAGCCCTCCACCAAAATCAATGCGAATTGCAAGCATATCACCATCCGGATCAGACACATTCCCTGCACTCAGGAAAAAGGATTGTGAATCAAACGATGCATTGGCATCTGTGATTGTAATTGTAGAACCATCTGCCGGCGTAACAGGCGTCGGCGCTGCTGAAGAACCGCCGGTACCTACGAGCCATGTATGCGCATTGGTAAGCAAGGATGTAAAATCTGCCCAGTCATTTCCAGATCCCGCTTCTATTGGAAATGAAAAATAGACTGTTTTAAATGGTGCACTCGATCCCATATCATAATTGGTAACACCAGTGCCTTCGTAGCTCGTATTTCCTGTAAAAATCTTTACAGCATTCCCACCGGTTTTTGCTGTAAGGAAATCACCCCAATTGGGCCACCCAATGGATTCAAAATCAATAATATACGGGCTTGATACCCAGTTATTGGTAATGGCATTCCCGGTAACTCCGGTCATTTGAACATCGCCATATCCGCCGTTATCCGCATCCCCATCATTATCAGGATCATTTACATAACTCCCGAGGCCGAGATAATCGTAAGCAAAATCTCCGGAACTAAAAGACCCAGATGCACCTAAACCTGCAGCGAAAAAATAATCCATATCCGCATACAAAATGCGACCGCCTCTGTCTAAAAATTCAGCATAGCCGTTATTATCTGTACCGGATGCGGCCATGGATGAACCTCCCCAGCCATACTTGACAATCGTTTTAAATGTAGAATGATTAACAACCGAACTGTCAATCCCATCACGCTCTGCCACATTCCATATATAATATCGAGTAAATTCGCTACCACTCAGTATTGAATTTAGACCAGTGCCGGATGTATAAAGATCGAGCGTATCAATGCTTCCATCCTGAATAAGAAGTGTCATTTGAGTTGAAATAGGAGAAGAAACTCGAACATAAGTTCCAATACCACCCGAATTTCCACGTCCTGTTACATCTTCGGTATATACTTGGAAACTAAGCGTATCGCCTACATCAATGCTGACGTCGGCGTAATATCGACCGGCAGTTGCCGCATCTTCTATCATTTCATAATTTGCACTTGAGGATGAACCATCTGCTTTACCAATTGCAGTCATTAGCGTACAAACAAAAGCATCTCCGTCAAGATCTACAACGTCCGCCCAAATACGTCGTGTTTCAGCAAAAGTATCGCTGAATTGCGCTTGGTTTTCTATGATGGGTGGAACCGCATCGTACTGAACCACAATCTGCATCATATGGTTCACATAAAGGTTATCGTCAGCGGATGATATAATTCTGTACCATCCCGATGGTGTACCTAGAGAATGAAGCGTTGAATAACTTGGGCAATTCCCCTCTTCTTCGGTTGAGTGAAATGTGCCATCTTGATAAAGCGATGCAGGACTGGCTGAATTACCGCTGGTAGCAGTATAACCTGCCCAAATATAAATCTCATCATTCGGAGAATCCATTGCAGTTGCGGTTACTTCTACTCCACTGCCAAATGTTTCTGCGAAATTAACCACCTGCCAACCGGTGCCTGTGGATGCTAGCCAAGGTTCCCAATCTCCGTCTTGGGTAAAATGGTTTGCAAGTACACTGGTACCAAATTCAATGCCAACACTAAAAGGAGTTATGGGAGCAATCGTAGCGTCTATTGGTGGATCCCCTACTGTTACATCGTTTGGGAAAGCGTACCAACCAGCTTCATACACACCATCGCCGTCATCATCTACCCATTGCACAGCAGGTCCTTCAATCCATGCTTCTGCATCACCACCTGCCAAAATCATAGCATGGAGTTCATTAATAATTCCATCTGTCAGCAAATGATACCGCATAATTATCGAGTCTGTACCTGTGCTTTGGTACCCACCAAGAAAATCATCGTAACTTTCAACAGATGTTGGTGCTTTATATAATGAAATAGTATCGTACACTGCGCGGTTATTCCTCGCATCTATATTGACACCCAACCGATGTGTCCAAAAGCCTTCTTTAAGAGTCAGTGTGTTTTCACCTCGCGTTATCACATCCCATTTATGTTCTTTTTTAAAAACTGATGTTTCACCGGCGAATGAATTGCTAATGAGCACAACTGATATTAATAGTGTGTTAAGCATTGATTTCATGATGATCTCCTCTTGTGTTTTTGTTAAAGCTGGAATTGAACCCCGACCGAGTGAATTGGCTCGAGATATCGATGGTCTTCAAATCCATAAAAAAGTTTTGTTTTCTGTCTAAATACAGGTTCGAGGTTAACTCCAAACCCCCCAGAAAATCCACGCATATTACCGTTAAGTTGTGCATCAGTTGGATCAGAATACCCCAGAGAATTCAGATTCCCGTGTCCTGCAGTAAGGATGATAAAATCTTTGATATTCAATTCCACACCTGCAGAAGAAAATTCCGCCTGATCAACGATATTACGAATAGCAAGACTTGTTGTCAACTTAGCACCCAGTGGCAATGGAAAATCCATACTGAATCCAAGTTCAAAACTAATCGGAAGCTGATAGTCTTCTGAAACTACCTCTATTCTCACGTCTTCTTCCTCGAAATCACTTTCACCGAGTTTAACTTGTTTTTGTAGATTTTCACCTGAGTAATGCATATCTTTTCCAAAATTTCTGAGCGCAAATCCAATCACTAAATTATTGATAAGTCCTGTGTTATAGAGTGCGCCTATGTCAAAAACTACATTGGTTGCACTCAATTTGTCTATGGTCTGGATCACATATTTTGCAGTCCACCCTCCGCTGAATTTGTCCGTAAATTTTTTGCCAAAGGACATATGAAGCGCATAATCATTCGCTGTAAACATTCGTCCGGTTCCGAGAGGATCAAGTTCAGTGGTTTCTTCCATTTCACCTGAAAACAAACCAACCATTCCAACGGCTATGGTACCAAATGAAGTTCGATACGCAGCAGAAAACTGTTCATATCCCATATCTACAAAATATTCAGAGTGGGAAACGATAGCAGTAAATCCTTTTAACGTTGCAATACTTGCAGGATTGTAATGAACTCCTTCTAGTAGTCCTCCACGAGCGACCATAGTACCACCCAAACCTGCGGCCCTTGGAAAGGAATTAATTTGCAAAAATTTGGCACCAGCGCTGCCCTGCCCTGCAAACAAAATTGGGGGGGAGAGGATTAGTGCAAAAAACAATAATGACAGAAATATCTGAATCATTGATTTCTTACCCCACTTTTCATTATCCCCTATGACAGGGGAGAAAAAAGTGCTCAAAACCATTGCTTTTCCCCTGTAATAGGGGAAACACATCGCGTCCGACCTTCGGCGGAAAGGGGTCAAAAATATTGTTGATAGTGTTCGCAACTTCATCATGGCCCAAGCACAATCGCGAATTTTCCTTCTTTGGTAACGGTTTTACCGAAGAGCTTCCCTTCAAGATGATACAGATAAAGTCCGCTGGCAACTTTGAGTCCTTCAAAATTTCTAAGATCCCAAGCTAACGTACCTTCTTCATCCTTTATTTCATTATCGCCAACCATGTTATCCTTCTTCANAGTCGCAACCCATTCACCCGCAACATTGAAGATTCTAATAGTGCATTCGGAGGGCAAATGCCGGAAATCAATCCGTTGATTAAAACGATTATGATCCCAAGCAGCCCGGATAATATAGGGATTTGGAACAACGCGAATATCATCCAATGAAACCATCGAAAGTGTATCCAACATATTCACGGTGTAAAACCTAAATATATCTTCTTCTGTCAGTGGGCGCGAGGTTCGTACAAATAGTGTATCAGGGTTTGCATTATTAATCCCGGCAGGTGCATCCAATACCGAGCCACCAGTGATATTATCATCGAAAGGTTGGAAAATGACTTTAAAAGAATAGGGACTTACCGCTGTATTTACCTGCGCTTCACGAGTTAAAACATTGAACTTATTTTTAGAATTTGCTGTGGAAGAATCGGTATCCCACCAAAGATATTTTTTTTCAGATATTCTCCCAGTATTGAATGATGAAATTGATTCGCCAAGCGTCTGGTTCGTCACCTGCAAAGGGACTCGCTGAGGATTGTAACTTGAATCACCTGATATTTCCTTGAAATCCGCCCATGCAGATGTTGGTGCACTTGCAGAATCAGATTCATCAAAAAATGTGATGTAATAATCGTAAGGTTCTAGGTTACTCTCGGAAACAGAAAACCGGAAAAGATCCACGGCATTGGCGCCCAAATTCCAGTACACCGAATCCACTTCGAGCGTCGGATTTGTAACCATAAAAATGAACCCATGATCTACAGCATTGTCACCGGTATCAATAGTAGCGATATAAAATATACCACCCGGGCTAAGTGTTCCTGTATAAGCTGAATTAGAACTATTTTTTAATACAGTTGGGTTGTATTGATAATCTACGCTGACATTTCCAGTACCTAAGGTTGTTGCAGAAGTTGCATCCAAAGCAATGGTGGATTGTCCGTAATGAATGGTTCCCTTAACTGTATCTGATCCAACGATTCCCTGGATAATCCCGTCCCCCTGATCGGTTAAGGTGGTTGATCCAACGGTGAGCAGCACAGTTCCCGGGACAATAATTCCATTTGGAAGATTATCACCAGCCGAAATATCTCCATCACCATCCGTATCTCGCCCACCAATGAGAAATGTATCTTTGTACGCAGTCCCGGAATTCAACCCTATTAATGATTCGTTAGCAACACCAATGTTCGCCATGCTGGAATCTGTTAGCAATCCGTAGTCTGCCTTGCTGGTTTCATCAAATGGATCTGTTTTATAAAAATTGATGCGGTAATGATGCCCGGTTAAATTTTCATACGCTGTAATCGCTTTCAGAAATTCACTAGTAGAAGGTCCTTCTTTAGTATAATCAGAAATTTCCGGCTTACCTGCAAGTTCTAACGACATGTGCTGAGGCATTACCGTGATTAAATTTTGATAAATACTGCTTTCAAGCGACGGAATCCCAAGCGTGGGTTCTCCCATATCAAATGATGTTACCGAATAAAAATATGTCAATCCATCTACCAATCCTTCGTCCAAGTAAACGTACTCAAGCCCGGTTTGATCGCCAACATCATCTGCAGCAAAGGATTGAATGGTGAACACATCTCCTTCTTGAGGATTCAAACTTTGCTGAGATATTTCCGTAGCACTGATGGTTCCGTCTAAATCGAGGTCCTTATATTCTCCGGAAGAAATACGAACAAAAAATCCATCAAGATAAATATAGTATCCAGGGCGATAAACATCGATATCTGTTAACATTCCACCGGACGCCTTTTTTGCAGATGTATCATACGCCGAATAAGTTCTGAATCCTTCTCCTGTTGACATCGCTGCAAGATTCGGCTGAACCAATGTACGGTTTGTCACATTGTAAATCACCATTTTAAGCGTATCTGCCTCTGATCCGCCACCCGTATCAATGGTTCCTGAAACAAATTCGATCGTGTATTCGCCTTCTTTAAACCTATCTGAAATCGCATCAATGGAAGACTGTGCCGAAATATCACCTGTACCAAGCGGACCGACAAATTCACCTATTGCGTTGGATGTCCCAGTTGTGTAAGACATAGTACCGGACCATTCAGAACTGTCACCATCCACATCGTATTCTGCAAGTTCTATCCAATCTCCCTGCAATCCGGTGGTTGATCTGTACACGCGGTAACCCGCAAAATCTGTTTTACCTGTAAATGGATCTTTGACCGTTTCAGGAAATGCGTCCCAAGATAGATAGACAGCTTCATGCGCAGGTTGAACGGTTAACCCCGGTGATGGTGGAGCTTCTGCACCAATATAACCCGAATCAAATTTATCAATGGCTGCTTGTGTATTTTCTTTTAGGTCTGCCAAAGAAGAACCCGCAACTAAGGCAATGGTAATACTAATGGTTTCGCCCGGAAGCATTTGAATAACCGGACCGCTTGTGGCAAGTTGACGAACATCTTGCGGTTCTTCGTACACCTCAAAACTATCCGTTAAAGAAAGTTGGAAATATTTCAGATGATCCACTTCGCTGTCATCTACGTCGCCGGGATGTCCTTCACTTTGACCGAGATCAGACCGAATCCATGTTTGGAATCCTGTTAATCCAATTTCCCAATCATCAAGCTCATTTCCGGATGCAGGAATGCCATTCACAGGATCTCCAACGGAATCCACAGGCGTCTCCACATAGACAGATCCAAGATATCCCGCCGGTGCAACCCAACCTGTTTCCTCCAAATCAGAGTCATAAGAATACCCTAAATTTAAACTGCGGTCGAACCCAATCAGGTCGTCATCAGCATAACCCACATCATTGTCCATGAAATAGCCAACGAAAACACTATCGAGCGGAAAATCGTTCATATTCGTAATTTTATAATTGATATAAAGGTAATCATCAGTAACCCAACTATAGGTCCGTTGTTCTACTTTCACACCGAGTGAGCGCTCATCATACCCGCCGGTCCATAAAAAATTCCCATAACGTTCTTGAATGTAATCCCCAAAAACTGCATAAGTATCTTCATCCGAGACAACATCTCCATGAACCACACCATTTTCATCTACCCGAAAAGGATCAAGCAACACGCGATTTGAATCCAACCCTGCTGCTGTTTGTAGGAATGCTCTCCGTCTAACATTGATTGGTTCATGTTCTAAGCGGTAGAGCGTATCTACTGCATCTTCCGGCGAATAATAATCCCCTACATTCGGCACATAAAACGACCAGGGATCCTGAAAGGATTCCATCGATTTGTTCTTCTGACCAAATAAAAATTCACCTTTGTTTTCTTCATCTTTTAAATCATTTTGCGCATTAATCGTTTGGTCAGACTGCCAAAGTTTTGAAATAGTGCTCATTTCAGAATAATATGCACAGGCTGCAACTCTCACATTTTCGATAGTTACGTTTCCCACTGTAATTGATTTGTCTTCTGGGGCATTGAATTGATCCGATTTCGCGCCAATCCATAAACCCGAACCCCATGTATAAAATTGTTCGGTTCCTTTGGGAAATTCACCCGTGCGGCCATTGAAATACCCAAATCCGGTTGGCCACATTCCGTCATAGCCATCCCAGCCCGGCGGCGGTTCAAAAATCCCATTCTGCCCTGTGTTACTGATGGTGTACGTTGTCAAAAACCCTGCGCCGGCCCACGACAGCATAATTTCCGGAGCAACATCTAATCCCGTCCCCCTATTTAAAGATGGAAATGCTTCCGAATGTAACTGTGCTTGATAAAGTGGACGTGCAGTTAAAAACCCTACGACCATAAAAGTAATTAGTATCGATTGACAGTATTTCATTTTCATAATTAAATAATTCCCAGATTAGAATCTGAGGGTGAGTCCCATCCGAACAATACGTGGACTAGAATAATTGTAAGGGCTACTTATCAGACTTCTCCAGAGTGATAGATGCGCTGCATACGCTTCTTCAGCGGAACGCATTACAGATCCGGTCTGTGGATTGGTTTGACCTACATATCTACTATATAAACTTGGTTCAAACGTTGGTGGCCGTCCATTAGAATCTGGTTCGCCACTTAATGGATAAACATAAGAAACATTTTCCCAATCAAAAACATTCCGAATGTCAACAAAAAAGCTGACCGGCCCTAAATATTTTCTGATAATGAGGTCAAGGTCTTTGGTTGATGGCATTCGTTTAGATCCCAACTCCATAGCTTTTCCATATATATCTTCCGGTGTGTAAGCGCGTCCCGTGGCAAAATTCGCCTGAACATTGAAATCCCAGTTGCCAATGAATAAAGATCGCATTCCTTTCCCAACCGGGGGAATATAATAGCCGATGTTGGCTTTTAACGTATGCGTAATATCGTATTCCAGTGGATATTCTTTTGTAGGTAACGGTCTGTCCGCATCAAAAATATAGAGGTAATAATATTCTCTGCTGCTCGAGCCCGTCCCTTTTGCAGTGAGGTAATTGTATTCGATGTCTCCATATAAATTAAAGAAACGATTGAAACGCAATTTAATATCAACACCCTTAATCTTTGCAAAATCTTCCATCTCTGTCAGCGTTACGGTTGCAATCTGACCATCAATCATGGTGCTATAAATTCGTTTTGCTTCCGCATTGATCACATCTTTATAAAAAGCACTAAGTTCAATTCCGATTTTTTCAGAAAATTTGTGAACCATGCCAACCTGATACTGAATTGTTTTTTCGGGTTCAACATCAGGATTCCCGATAATGGGGAGTCCCGCAGCAGGATCTACAATTCCCTGATACACGTCCCCATACTCTGGTTTTTGGAAAAAATATCCGTAATTACAATAAATGGATGTCATATCTGATGCGCTAAAGTTTAGGCTAAACCGAGGGCTAATTTGATCTTTTGTTGAAGGATCAAAATAGTTGATTTCACCTTCGTCGAGTAGTTGTACTTGGTCCACAGCTTTAGCATTCGGTTTAAACCGATCCCATCTAAGTCCGAATGATGCAACAAAATCTTCATGTTCAAATTGGTTTTCAGCAAAAGCTGCCAATGTAAGCGGTCGATACTCATCGCTTCCAGACTTGTATTCAAACAAATCAAAGTATGGGTTCTGATTAGCGAATTGAATATCCATTACCATCATTTGGTTGGTGGTTGCATTGAAACCAAATTTAAAATTATTCCTCAGTGACCATTGCGAATTCAGTAAAAATTCCACTGTTCTATTTATGGTTTGCTGGATGTGCTGGCGCGGTCTTCCGGGTCCATAATTATATACATTGAAAATATCCCGATCCCAATAATATCCATTATGAAGATCAGAATTATAATCATATAAGTTATACTTTATCTGGTAATCTTCATCTCCAGTCNAATAGGAATAGAACTCTCTATGATCAAATTCTTTGAGGGTTGCTGATGAATCTGCCGCGTCAAAGAAAAATGATGATGTATCTTGGTTCGAGGGAATGTACCACCGATGCGCATCATGCCAACGTTCATTAAAAGCCTGCATTTTGAAAAATTCTGAATCCCATGTCCCGCTTGTTACATTGAAAAAGTCTTTCTCTTTAAAATAATAATAGTAAAACGCCTGAAATTCGGATGAAAGTGAAGCAAGGTTAACCGCATTCGATGATGATCCACCAACCAATTGGTCATAAGAAATATACCCTTCAGAGAAAACGGGAAGCCCATTTTCATCAGTGATATCCTGCCACTCACGCGTACGCGGATCATACCATTCTTTGCTTACAGCGTATTCCACCCAGTCTAACCGAGTTGAAATATAATTAAAATCTTTATAGGATGTATTGTTTCCGGACCCATAATCAGTATACGGTTCATGATAACTAACATTTAAACGCCAACTTGTATTTTTGCCAAGCATACTTTGAACAAGAAGGCTTACCCGTTGGCTACCCGACACTGTTTTATAATAATCCTGAAGCCAATTTCCTTGACTTATTCCGTGAGAATAGCTATACCGTTCGGTTCGATCGAAATTTGCGGATAGAGTTGCGTTAAATGATGAATACTTTGGTGAAAAAGTTAATTTAAAAGTTCCCTGGGGAGATGAATAATCAGAATGATCAAGCTTTTGTGAACGCACATATGATTGATCGCCCTGTAAGAATGTTCCATTAACATAAAAAGACATGATACCTTTTAATAATGGAATCGGCCCGCCAAGACTGAAATTGGTCCTAGAATATCCGTTGTTAAGACCACCTTCTGGAAAAAGCCCATCACCTTCGTGTTCAAACGAACCGTTATATGTTTCCTTGCTTCCGGATTTGGTAACAATGCTCACTACGCCAGACATCGCCTCTCCATATTCCACGGAGAATCCGCCCTTTGTAATTACAATACTTTCGATCGCTTCATTATCAATTTCCACACCTTGCGAACGATCCACAGGGTCATTCGTCATAACGCCATCTACAAAAAAGGCTACTTCACCGGAGCGCCCTCCACGCAAGTGAATCCCGCTGGACCGACCCGTTTCAACTTCGACTACACCTCCGGTATTTGCAAGGAGCTCAGTAAAATTTGATACCGGCATTTTTTGCATATCATCGCCAGAAATAACAATTTTGGATGTGGTTGTTTTAACAGTCACTACATCCTGATCCCGTTGGGCGATCACATCCACAGCCTTAATGCCAACGGCTTCCACATTGAGCTTAAAATTGAGTTTTACAGTCAACCCTGGAACTATATTCACATCTCGAACAGTGTGGTTTGCATACCCAATGTATGAAACTTGAATATCATAGGTTCCGGCCGGGATATTAGGGATGACAAATTGGCCGTTTATATCGGACATAGCACCACGTCCGGATTCTACCNGCAGCACGAGTACATTCGCGCCAATAAGTGGATCGCCTGTTGATCCGTCCATAACAGATCCCCTAATCTTACCGGCAATACGGTCGGACTGCCCGAGGGAAATACTCATTAAAATGATGGTTACTATTAAATTCCGAGTTAGGCTATTCATAAGGTTTGTCGTGTATAAAAGGCGAATATAGTCCTGAATACAACTTGGGATAGTACTTTATATACCATCAAAATTCAAGTAGGAAAATTTTGGATAAATCAGGCGGATTTTCGCAAGGTGCGGTAGGTTGGTGGATTTTCCCCGGTGATGACTTTATTTGTGATAATAACTGTTGAGACAGGTTCGCCGCCTTGCCCCTGCGCCAATTCAGGCAAATGAAACATTAAATCCATCATCGCATTTTCCATTACTGACCGTAATCCCCTTGCCCCCGATTTCAACTTTCTTGCCCGGCGAATCACCTCCCGTAAAGCGGATTTTCGGAACACCAGTTCGATGCCTTCCATCTGGAATAACTTTTGGTACTGTTTTACCAGTGAATTTCTAGGTTCAAGAAGAACCCGCATCAGCGCGTCTTCGCTTAAGTCTGATAAAGCCGTTACAACGGGAAGCCTTCCAACTAGTTCAGGAATAATACCGTATCGGATAAAATCTTCCGGCTGCGAATGAGAAAAAACATTCGGATCACCGGAACCCATTGATCTTGCAGTACCGCCAAAACCGATTTTTCCCTTCCCGAGCCGCTGGGAAATGATATCTTCCATTCCATCGTACGATCCTCCGCAGATAAACAGGATATTTTTGGTATCCATCGGAATCAAACTTTGTTCAGGATGTTTGCGCCCTCCTTTGGGTGGAACGTGCGCCACTGTGCCTTCTAATATTTTGAGTAGCGCTTGCTGAACACCTTCACCCGAAACATCTCTCGTAATGGATGGACTCGAGGATTTTCGGCCGATTTTATCAATTTCGTCTAAATAAATAATGCCCTTTTCTGCAGCACTAACATTGTAATTCGCCACTTGTAAAAGTCTGACGAGAATATTTTCGACATCTTCGCCCACATATCCGGCTTCGGTCAGCGAAGTTGCATCTGCAATTGCAAAAGGAACAGAAAGATATTTTGCAAGCGTTCGTGCGATTAACGTTTTGCCGGTCCCTGTTTTCCCCATCATGAGAATATTACTTTTTTCCAGCTCAACATCATCATCCATTTCGTTATGGGCAATGCGTTTGTAATGTGTGTACACCGCTACAGCAACAGCGCGCTTTGCGTCCTCTTGCTCAATCACATACCGATCTAGAAAAGACTTTATTTCCGAAGGTTTATGAAGCGAAAATGAGAAAGGAATATCTAAGGAATTTTGGTTTGTGTCATTATCCATAGCCATTATTTCCGATTACCTAAAATGGTATCAATAATGCCATATTTTTTAGCTTCTTTGGCATTCATGAAAAAATTTCTGTCTGTGTCTGCTTCAATACGTTTCAAAGTTTGTCCTGTACTTTTTGCCATTAACGTATTCATCATTTTCTTAATGCGTAATATTTCATCTGCCTGGATTTTGATATCCGATGCCTGTCCCTCTGCCCCACCAAGCGGTTGATGAATCATAATCCGGGAATTTGGAAGTNCTGATCTTTTTCCTTTTTTTCCGCCGGCCAGCAGAAAAGCGCCCATGCTGGCAGCCTGCCCCATGCAAATGGTTGCCACATCCGGCTTAATGTACTGCATCGTATCATAAATGCCCATTCCGGATGAAATGATTCCACCGGGAGAATTCACATAAAGATGAATGTCTTTTTTAGCATCTTCAGCTTCCAGAAACAAAAGCTGGGCGATCAGCAAAGAGGCTACATGATCATCAATGGGCGTACCCAAAAANACTATTCGCTCTTTTAATAAACGGCTGTAAATGTCGTAGGCGCGTTCCGAGCGACCGGTTTGCTCCACAACCATAGGGACTAATTGTGATAGAATGTCTTTACTCATTTAGGATCCTCTTTCAGTTGGGTTTTCACGGAGTGTTTTGGTTGGTACTTTCACTTCCTTAATCTTGGCAAATCCTCGGATATAGTCTAGAATTTTCTTTTCCATCAGGTCATCTTCAATTCGGTGACGATTGCTGGGCTTTTTGTAGTATTGTTGCAATTCCTTCTTATGGTCTGGGTTCCGCTCGATAGCTTTAGCAAGATTTTGATCCAGTGCTTCCTTGGTGATTTCAAAATCCTGGTTCTGGATAAGCGCCTTCCGAATTAAATACCATTGTAAATTTCGTTCCGCAACCGGACGATATACTTCCCTGACTTTCTCCTCGTCCAATTCTCGCTTGGCTTCATTTTTCAGTTCGGTTACCATGTGCCCTAAATACGATTCGACCATAGATGGTGGATATTCTGTATTCACTTTTTCAATCAGCGCATCTGATAAGGAACGATCCAATTCTTCTTGGCTGCGGCGTTCATAATTTTCTTCGATTTTTTCCCGGATTTTCGTCTGAAATTTTTCAAGGCTTTCACAATCAGGGTCAATGCTTTTGGCAAATTCAAGATTGACCTCCGGCAATTTCTGACGTTCTACATTGAGTACTTTAAGTTCATACGGAGCAGTAATTCCATTGGCATCTGTCGGAACCGTCACGCGAATCAAGTCGTCCGCTTTGGCACCAAGTACTTTAGTTTCATTCTCACCAATGAATGGATCTTCGCCAACTTTTAAAAATCTTTGATCAAGTTTTTCACCGATAATTGGTAGTCCGGATTCGTCTAGTTTTTGGAAATCGGCGATGACAAAATCACCTTTCTTCGCACCATCTTCTACCGTATTCACTTCCATTTTTGATTTTCTAAATTCATCCATGGCAGCGGTCAAATCTTCTTCGTCCGGTTCGTACACCTTTTTTTCGACTTTAAGAGTGTGCTTTCGAAGCTTCGGCAGTTTAATAATTGGCTCCACTTCCGCTTTCGTAGTAAAAGACAAAGGTTTTTCAAATCCAAATTCAATGTCCTCTACGGTTGCTCGATTTACCGGAACAATATTTTCCTGCTGAAGAGCTTTCAGATAAAAGTCATTCAAATGGGAATCAATGAAGTGCGCCTCAATATCGCCCAGATACAAACTCATTAGTTTACTGACCGGTACCTTCCCGGGGCGGAATCCGGGCATTTTTATTTGCTTCCCAAACGAGCGTACTGCTTTATTAAAATCAGATTCCAACTCTTTCCAAGGAACTTGAATTTTGAGTTCCCGGGTAACACTGTTTGTGGATGATACTTTAATTTGCATAATTATCTTTCATAAAGGGCGGTGAATTTAAGAATAATCGCTTAAGGCGCTACACCATAATCCAAGATCAATTGACTTCCCCGATACATTACTATCATTCCAACCATTTGAAAAACATGAAACAAATCGTTGTGATTGAAATGCTGATGCAATGAAAATCCGCTAACTTGCACGCCGGCGCCAATGAACATAATAAAAATTCCCATTGCAACGTGTCCCGTGCCCGGACTACCGGAACCAAAATGACTATAAAGCATAATGGCAAATACGAATCCCATCGCCGGAGCGTAAAATTTAACAACATTCAAAAAAGAATCATCCTTTGATATTGTGAAAAGATATGCGCCGAGAAATACGATCGGGATCCAGCTAAGCCATCGGACCGCGTCAAAGGAAAAGCTATGATGAAAAGTGCCCATTAAAAAAAAGACGCTCGTAAATCCTACGGGAATGATTGTTGCTTTCCATAGTAATTGCTGAGTTTCGCCGGAAAAATGCGGACCCACTCCGTGAGAAACAGCACCCATAAATGCACCAATTGCCAGCGTAGTAAACGCCCAACCCCAATGCCAATGTATATTCAAAAAACGAATGCTGTGCCACGCTTGTAATTCGCGGGCGATGTACATCGCAAGGACGGCGATCATAAGATCAGTAACGACTGTCATGGGTTCGTAAATCAATGGTTTTGGCATAGTTTTTAATTTTTAATGAAAAGGCCGCAATGACGCAAAGGGTAATGTTTTACTTTTCCTTTGTTAAGCAATTTTTTAGACCCCTTTGTGTTTCCGGGAAATTACTGGAATAGTCCATGCGGTCCCGTTTTCAGTCCAATTATCTTCTCCCCTGTCATAGGGGAGAATGAAAAAGGGGTTAAAATATATTGAATGATTTTGACTCAATTGTTCAAAGTGTTTTTACGGCCGCATGATATCCACAACCAACAGTGCAACATCGTAAATGGTAATTTCATTATCAGCATTGATATCAGCGATTTTGTCAAAGCAAAGTCCTCTAGATTCACCGGATGTTGCTTGGTCGGCTATTAAAAATACATCAAAAATATCAACCATTCCATCTTTGTTCACATCGCCTGAAATCCAATCCGAACATATCGGAACCACCACGCCTTTTGCCGGAACCTTTATGGCTATACAATGAATTGCGCCGTTGGATGTAATAATGTCATTGCAATCAAATCCGATAGCTTCATATCCCGGCGCGATTGCTTCGTATTGATCCAAAACTTGTTGATCGGTGCTAAAGCCATACACCGGAACGAAAATCTTTTTATTTACAATCAGCGAATTAATGTAGGTATATGTAATACCTCCGGAATAGGGCGGCATGAGCATCCGCTCAATGGTGAAAGGCCGTCCGGCGCCGTTCGTTTCGGCAGCAAGTTGTGATGCCACGCTGTTCGTAATGGCATAATTATTCCCCGCGCCGGTAGAGGCAGACGTGTATTCGCCTACGATAATGGTTGTATCATTTATAATTTTGACAAACATGTCCACATGTCCGGTACCATCCAGTTCCATGTGCGAAACCACAATCACTTTATGGACGCCAAAATAATTCAGCATGGTTTCTTCCAGCTCTGTCTGTGTGAGCGTTGGATCAAATCCTTCACTTCCATCAAAAATAATGTCCGACACAATAACAACGCCTTTTCCATCCAGTAGCATATTACCGCCGGCTTGGGTCAAATCCGTTCCGAAAAAGTCCACATTATACAGCCCGGCGAATGCTTCCGGTATTGCGTCATCCAAAGGGCGCGGACGATTATACACCAAATCAATCACGGCAAGATCTCCGAGCTCATCGTAAATCCACCACGGACCATAATCTCGAATCCAGACAGTATTTGATGGTAGAGATTCAAACGCAATGTTGTTCATATTGACGCCGTTAGAAGTCAAAGTTGCAGAAACCGTAGTTGCTTCCGTTGATCCGTTTACAATCACCCATGCCGTATCTTCTTCCGCCACTTCCTTAATGAGCTGGGTGAGAAGTGTTGGGAATCCCCGCCAAGAAAAAATGATTCCTGAAAGTGAATCAAATTCCGCCGGCGCAAACTGGATATAATCCGGCGGATCAGTAACTTGCCGATTCATTCCGATTTGGTCTAACTGCAGNCGTTCGGTATCGGTAAGGTTGTGAGGCAGTGTTTGCCCCCAAAGAACGGAAAAAATTAGGTATAAAATAAGTGTTTGAGTACGCATCATGGAATTGAATTTACACTAAATGACCAGAATAGGATGCGGTATCTGTGTTTTTTCTGGATTCCGAATCAAGTTCGGAATGACAGGTGGGGTGGTTAGAATAAAATAATAATTGTCATTCCGGTGAATGCCGGAATCCAGTTTGGATTGGAATGCAAAAAAAAGAGCATGATGAGTAATGCTAATGAATGTAAAAGTAATAATTGTAATGAAAATGTAAGAGAGAATTACTATGGGTAATTACTATATTTTCCCGTCGAGATTATAACAATAACAGGAGAATAATAATGAAGAATCACACAATTTTACTTACGATGCTATGCGGATTGTTATTTACGGGATGCG
>JGI26244J51143_1000215_pt1 | contig 27291 bp, 33 predicted proteins | sample SaaInlV_150m_DNA_6_FD_51143 | JGI IMG/M metagenome (IMG submission 51143) | reverse complement strand
ATGATGTAGGAAAAAAACAGCTACAAAAAAATATAGACATTGCTTACAACAACAAAACCAAAGGGGAAAGTATAATAAAATCCATAGGAGGCTCCATGAAGAAGTCTAAACTGCAGCTCGACGGTGGAGATCTAAAGGATGCTTTAGAAAAAATGGGGGAGGAAGGATTAGTAGGTGAAGTAAGCGATATTCTGGGATTTACAGAAGCGTACGGAGATATAGAAAGTGAAGAAGAGTACACAAATCTCATGAAGATGTTAATAAATAAAGGCGTGGATCCAAATGAATTGTCTGTGAATGTGGCAGCAGTTGGTAGCAAAGAAAGTTCAGCAGCAATGTATAAGGTAGCAGAAGAAATGACTAATAATAAAGGAGAAATAGATTCATTTAAAGCTGGGCTGGCTGCAGAGGATCTACAAAAAGCCAGAAAAATGTTTACCAGTGTTTTTGATGGGCAAANACTTAGTGCTGACCAAGAAAAAGCTATAAAGCAATTGTCGTACCAAACTGTTGCCGAGGGCGGGAAGATAGTAGAGANTGACGGCGGTGTAATAAATATGTCTTCGGGGGAAAAAGANGAGACAATGAAGCAGATAGATGATAAAATGAAAGACAACTTAGCTAAAGAAAGTTCAATATTTGGGGGTAAAGACTGACAAGAAGACTTACGACAATTTGTAAAGGATGGTGCCATAAGCGCCATGGACGCACAAGCTGTTGACACGCAAGGTAGGATAAGAGAAGCTGTAGAGTTGTCTCAAAAGCAATTTACGTTTGTAGATGGGCAATTAAAGGTAGAGTTCTAACGTATGAAAATAACTAACCCAACTATTAACTTATTTGATAACTTCGAACTTTTTTTAGAAGGAGTTAAAGTTCCATTTGCCTCTGCAAATATTTCAGAGAATGAATCCGGATTTCCAGCTCTAAAACTTTCTTTTGGAGTAGGTACAGGCGCACTCAGAATTTTACCCGGAACTATAGTCCAGTTATTTGGCCCCAATACTACTCCTCAGGGAGCATCAGAATCCGTTCTGATATACGAAGGGGAGGTTAATTCTGTAGGGTATCAAAAGACAGGATCATCTAGATCAGTTAGCCTATCGTGTACTAACTTAATAGTTAGGTGAGGTGATATAGAGCATGTTTCTAAAGATGTTGTACCGTTTGATGACCTAACTATCAGTGAACATGGTATGTATAATTTTATAAATACTGAAACTGACTCCGGGCAAATAACCTCAAGTATGTATAAGAATTCTGGAGATATACCTGATAATAATAATACGTCATCAGAAAGTTTTGAAAGTATAGCTATGTTAGGAGGAGTTATAAATACTATACAGAAACTAATACAGTCCTATTCGGAGGGAGAGGATAAATCAGACTGACATTCTCTTCTTCAAGATATATTAACAAGCTTTGAAGGTACCGACTTATTCTTCCAATTTTTAAATTCGTCTATGGGGTTAAAAGATAGTATTATATCTTTTCCAAACATGTCTAACTTAGATGGGATGAAGAATGCTCTTCTTGTAAAAGTTCTAAAAACACTCGGACAAAGTGCTAGAAAAACAAGTTTACTATATATAATACTGACTATTTTGAAGGAAATAAGATATTCATTACTAGCACCTGCGTCGCCAACTTCGGGGTATTCTCCGTCAGGTGGTGACTCTAAAGTACCCTTCAGGTGCTTGGTAGCTCCGTCACAAGAATGGAGTCCTCCGGCATTATGTAACGTGTTTTTCTCAGACCAAGTTTCAGCATTTAGGTATGATAGGAAATACATGTCTGAACCTACAAGAGCTTATACTCAATTAACTTACAGTTTTTCTCCTAAACAAGGAGAGACCTACACAGATAGTACGATTTATGCAGTACCATCTGTTTCAACTGTGTATGAAAACCTTGCTTTACCTGCCTCAAAAGTCCAAATTGGGCCTCAAGCTTCGACTGTAAATGAAAATCCTACGTTATCTACTTCACATAATATAGAAGAGACATATAGGGGCATACGTCCCCATAGGATGAAACTGAATGGTGTCGGAATAGCAGGGCTGATAAGGAACGTAATTTCAGACGGGGACGATGAAAGACCCACAACACGAGAAGACTATATAGGAAAAGGGTCTGAAGGTGTAAAAATAATTAGAGAGTTATCTCTTCAATCTTTTGCTAAACAAAAATTTGCCTTCAGGTCTCTTACATTAGATGCCGTGTGAAATCCAAATAGGTTTTGTGGCATGCCAGCAGTTATACTAGATCCGGGTGAGCCCTCGATTGTCGGGGTTATAACGGACATACAAACTTCCATATCTGCCCAGGGTGGGGCTAAAAGTACCATTACTTTCAAAAATACAGTACTAATTTATGATGATGATTTTTCAGGAATATTCTCGCCATCGTCAGGTAGTGAAGGGGAATCATCTTGAGAAAAATATGCTATAAATGATTTCTCTGCTGATATGGCCCCTGTCTCTTTTAGTGGTTATTTTGATAACGAGTTATATAGCTATTTTAACGTAGGTACAGATATATATACGTACATGCTATTTGGAAAAATATCGGAGAGAAAAAAATTACAAGATAATAGGGGTTACTCAAAAGAAATAAATGAAACTTTAAAAACTAGGTCAGCAGCACCTGACGACCAATTTGTTAAAACTGACAGATATGACCAATCTATTTTTAGCTACATAAGGGGCAGCAAAGAAGACAATTACCCACTTATATCAATAAAGGGATTCGAACCAAATGACAGCAATGAATCGGACTCTCTTAAGTACAGTAAATATCTTTACCAGTCTATAATAAACTTAAAAAAATTATATAAAAAAGTGGCTGGCACAACTGCGTCTCAGTCATTTATGTCTAGAGTAAACTATCGTCCTATAATAACTCAGGGAGATTATCTAAATTTTATTGGTGCTCAAAATAACTACCCTGACAGTGCTGATACAGATTATAAGCAACTTTCTACTATTTTACATGATATAAATATTCATAAAAAAGCTAAAAACACAACACCGGACTCTCCAGATAATCTTTTTGTAGTCACGGAGCATGGAAGTCACGACAAAAGTTCTTTCACTGTGAGACAAGTAAACATAAAGATAAAGAATTTAAGACGAAGTAAAAAAACGTATGAAGACACAATTATGGGAATAGAGAAAACGTATGAAGACACAATTATGGGAATAGGGAGAGTCATTCCAACTCTTGAAGAGGAAAATAATGCGAAGTTACATGCAAGTACGAGTCTAGAAGTTATAANCTTGAAGAGTACCTTACAAGAAATACAAGATAAGATTGATAAGTGGTTAGAGGCTATTAGTGCTTTTGATAGTAAAAAAGAAGGCGATGCAAAAGAAGCAGACCCATCCCAGGTAGAAAAAACTTTAGGCGAAAATATAGATAAACCATATTCTTACTTAAGGTTAAATCACGTATTAGAAGCCTTTATTAGAAATTCAGAACGTAAATCAAATAAAATAAATTTAGTGAGGTAACAAATGTCATCTAAGCTTACAACCCAGGGAGAANCACTAGCAAATGGTACAGCCAGCACGAATCTTGATTTCCCCAAAGCTATGCAAAANATTGGGGACCATAAAAATATACTTATCCCTTTAAGTAAAAAAGAGTCTCCTACACATCTTGCTGAGTCTATAAATTCAGAGGAGCAGGGCATAGGGGCCCATATTTATGTAAAAGGTGGGCATAAAATTTTATATCAGACTAATAAATTTACATTGCAGGCATTTTCTTTCAACCTTCAAGAAAGATCACAAATATTAAATACGTTTGGAGCATCTAGTGTTTCTTTTTTTGGGGACTCTGCGAGAGTATATAACTTTTCTGGAGCAGCAGTAGACTATAGGTCTACTAGGAGTGAGAGAGAGCATGAGTACTTTCATGGTAGTAGCTTAATAAAAATGTATAATGACGTAATAAGGGGCACACAACTAGTAAAAAATAACCAGATAGCATACATTGTTATAGGTAATCATCAGGTCGAGGGGTATCCTCTTTCCTTTAATTCGACCTACTCGTCGAATGCAGATAAAATTGTTACTTTTAATATGTCTTGAGTAGTCACAAACCACAGCCTCGATGCCGGCGCACCTGAGGTATTATCTGAGAATGATTTGAGAAACATGTACGTCCCGTCTGTAGACATAGATAAGGTAATCTCGCAGTACGTTAAAAAAATAGACTCAATACTAGGCCCACTAAATAACTTTATAACTCTCAACATGTACTCTGATAAGGTACTTGGCGGGCAAGATATTAGGGAATTTGTGGATTATGGGCCAGAGTACTTTTTGAAAATTGATGATATATTTAAAAAGATTGATCCATCAATTAACATCGTAAAAGAGATGAGGGAAAGGGCAGTGGCATGTAAAGAGGCGGTGTTAAAATTTTACNCAAATTCAGACTCGTATATATCACCAATTTTGGCTGTAGTATTTGGAGCAAGTGAGTCTAACGTAGAAACGTTTTTTACCACTATCCTTAGTGCTATAGAAAGTATAGCCGATGACGAAATAAAAGATGACTCCTTTAAATTTTCTGAGTTAATAAATAAGTTACATACTTTACCAGAGAAGTTATACNCATTAAAAGCAAAACATATAAAATAAATAATCAGACAAATTTATGAACACATACTCAAAACAGCAAGAATTAGAACTTTTTAATAGGTACAAAGGTGGTGACAAACAGGCCAAGATAGAGTTAGTGCAGTCATTAACGCCTATAGTTATGATGCAATCAAATAAATGGGCCGCATCTGGGCTTCCAAGGTCTTACATAGAGCTGGAGGCAAAGAGGTTAACAGGCGAGGCAATTGATACTTATGACCCTACAATGTCTCAATTAAATACTCATGTAATTAACTACTTAAAAAAATTAAGTCGTAGTGTTATGAATTACCAGAATGTAGGACATATCCCTGAGAATAGGACTTTGATAATTGGTAAATATAATACTATATACGACAATTTAGAAGACAGTAAAGGTAGGCCACCAACTGTAGAGGAATTATCTGATTCTATGAATGTTGCTATCGGTGAAATAGAAAGATTGCAGCTGGAACAGAGAAAGGATTTATCTATGGCTGAGTTGCAGGACTCTGATGATGCCGGTGGTTTTTATTTTTATGCTAGAAATGAGGACGTGGACCCTATTTTAAAACAGGCAATACAATTTGTATATTTTGATGCAGATCCTGTAGATAAAAAAATAATGGAACATACATTTGGGTTGAGCGGAATGCCACGAATGACGTCCAAGAACCTAAGGTCTAAGTTAGGATTAAAAGCGGGAGATATGAAAAAACGTCAGAATAAAATTGCTAAGGATATTAAAGGACTGATATAATGGCTGCACCTCTTGAGACACTAGCACTAACCTTAGGTAACCTAGGATTTGAAATAGAGGATCCATGTGATCCATCAAGTATCTTAGAGGTTCTTGCCGATGAAACTGCTAAGATGGTGGAAAGAGTCGAAGATGCTATAGATGACTTATTGGGAAAGTCCGGTGGGTCAGTACTTGCAGCTTTATCAATCATAGTTGCTCACATGGCAAAGGATGTAGCTAGAGACTATGTAAATGGTTTTGTTAGCGATCTAATGTCAAAAGGTTTCGGAGCTGTTCTTGGAGCAGTTGCTGCTGCTTTAGGTTCAGCAGCTAGGATAGAAATTATTATTCAATATTACGCAGTCCAACATTTAATGGCTGAGCTAGAGAAAAGAAAAGAGCTTGGGTTTATTTTAAAGAATGACGTCGCATCTGTTGCTACTGTACTTCTAAGTATAAAAAATACTATACACGGAAGGCGAGGTGACGACCCATTCAAAGAAATAACTAGTAGTCAATATTACATAAAAAGAGCAGGCAAAATCGTTAGTGGTGAAATAAACAGAATGAAGTCACAAAATGGGTCTTTCCCAAGAACTTCTTATTTAAAGACTGCTTCTACTAGTCTTGAAGAAGCAATAGATTCGCTGTCGGGAAACTTTTTCAAAGAGATTAAAAAAAGAAAAGATGAAATTATACCTATTTTTAATAAGTATGGGATGAATGTTTCTTCTGTTGAAATTTTATCACCTACATTACTTAAGAATGATATACAAGACAGATTTTTTAGTGTACCATCAAATATAGGAGATGCAGAAAAAGAGTCGTACATAGAAGAACAAAATACTGCCTTTACAAATTTTATGTCTGAAGTTACTCCAGTACTCCCAAAAGATTTACAAACATTTTTACTTGAGAGCTCAATCTCAGGGGTTATAGATAGGCTAGTAGAGTTAATGCCGATTACTGCTATTAAGTATACAAGAGACATGCTAAATTTAGGTAGCGGGTCTTCGAATGATTTTTCAAACCAAATCGGGTCATCTATTGCTGGAAAAAAAGAAACAGAACATGCTATGAATTACATGAGTGATCCTTCAAAAAAGAATACGCATTGAAAACGAGTAATGGGTTCTGTATCCGTTGCTAATGGCGCCATAACTTTATTCTCATCTAATTGGGGAATACTAAAGATTCTAGGAAGTTCTACTACTCTGTTATTAAGTCCAGCTTTAAGTACGATTTCTGACGTGAGCGTAGATGTTAAAGGTTTTTTGGATAAGGATACAAAAACAAAAATAGGAGCATTTGGAAAAAAAAGGTCTTGGGTAACTAAGTTAACTTCCGCTCAAACACAACTAAAAGCTGTTATAGGTGAAAAAGCGGATGAAGACGGAAACCCTGTACCTTCTTCCCAAGATGATCTAGAATCTTTTGATGTAGCACAGGAAAGGTTTGAAAATTTAAGAATTTATATAAAAGATACGTTTAATAAAAAAGAATCTGCTAAAAATGCTTTTAAACAATCTCAAGTATCATTAACTCCTGTAGGTATGGGAATAATGGGTGTTGTTTTAGGTGGAGTAAACTCAAGAACTATCGGGCAATTAAAAAGTGTGCAAAGTAGTATCACCAATCAAATATTGCATGATGATGCTTTGTACGGGTATTGTTTATCTTTTATGTCTTCTGTAGAGCAAGTTAATGACTTCCCTAAATTAAAAAAGAAGTATGACGACTTAATATCTACTATGCCAGAGTCTATGAAAGGGCCATTATCTCTGGGAAATATAAGTAACATAGTCGCTACTTTAAGTGGTGACTCCTTAGAGGGAAGTGCTTTAGGTGAGTTACTGGGATGTTTAAATATAAAAACTATGGAGGGGTTTCCAATAGGGGATCCTACCAGAATAGTGAGAGAAAAAGCACAGGAGGCATCAGCAAAGCTTATGGGATTAGGAGAAGGGCTTGCTGATTTTAAAGTATGGAATGAGGATGCTGAAGATACTATGAATGAGTTAGAAGATGCGTACATTTTAATAGATAAATTATACACACAAGTAAAGGACGTTATTGAAAAACTAGCGACAGCTAGAGCAATAGGAGCAAATTAATTATGGGATTAGTAGATTTTAAACTGATTGACTACGTAGGGTCCGCAGATAGTCGAATGGTAACATTCTTCCCCGGTACCCCAGAGCAAGTAGACGGAGTTTCTAACTTGATTCAAAGGATAATAAAGCGTATATTTACAATAGAGGGGTCGGACGCTTTTAATACCAAAATAGGTACAAATTTTTATGGGTTGTTTACTGCTCTCTCTTTAGATGAAGCAAAACAATTTAAAAATACTTTTTCTATTCTTTTAAAAGATGTAGAAGAGGAACTTATAAACGAACAAAATGATTACTCAAATTTATCAGATTATGAAACCTTACAGGAGTTGTCTGTGGAATCAATAGAGTACGATGAGACTTTTGGTGGATGACTTATTTCAATAAATGTTTTAACAAATGCAAACAACTCAATACTAGTGACAATCTAGAGGACATGAAATGCCAATAAATATTCCAAATTACATAAGAAAAAGGATACAGGAATTAGATAATACTATAGACGTACGCGAGGGGAGTGTTATATCCGATATTTTAATTAATCCTTTAACATCTATTTTGACTCCGTACCAGTTGGATCACGAAGAATTTCTTAAAAAACAATCTTTAACTGATATATCTAAGTTATCTGAGGAAGAGCTAGATGCTATAGCCTCAAACTACTTAGTAGAAAGAAAGTCAGGGAGCTTTTCATCGGGTTTTATATATATGTATTTTTCAGCTCCAAGGGCTATAGAGCTACCAANAGGTATTATGTTTACTGATACGTCTGGTAACTTAAAATTCGAGACCGTATCAGAATTTAGCATAACTAAGTATCAGATGAGTCAAAATACCTCAGACTACCCAAATTATGATACAGGTAAGATTCCAATTAAGGCTGTGAATCCTGGAGATGATTATAACATGAAGTCAGGTACTGTTACAAAATCTAATAGTTTAGGGTTTACTCCTTTATATATAACTAATGTGCAAGCTTTTGTGGGTGGGGTACAGCATGAAGACAACGAAAGTTTTTTACAAAGACTAAAAGATGAAATAAATAATACTTCCTTAGCATCAGCATATGGTATAAAATCTAAACTAAAAAGTTCATATTCTAGTATTGTAGCTATAGACGTGGTTGGTGCAGGACACCCATTAATGAAAAGGGACTTAACCAATCTTACTGAGCAAGTCTCATCTTATGAAGATGAAGATTTTTATCTTGTGTACTCCGGAAAACACGACGGTCTATACGATAAAAAACACGCTGCGTATTCTGATGTTTTTGTAGATATTGATGAATCTGCTGACGTTGCTTTTCCTAGCCCAGATGGGTGGATAAATGAATTTTCTGATTCTATGTACGAAGGTTTGTATAAAAAGAACGACATAGAATACTCTAGACAAGATCAATTTGTTCTAGCTAGAGAATACTTTAACTTCATTGGGGGAGCAGAGACGGCTGATATACAAGAGGAATTACAAATGCACTTTGCTACTGTACTTAACTCTGGTCAATGGCAGATGCACGACGGCATAACCCCAAGTAATACGCTTGCGTACTTAGACGAGATTGGTCTTGGGTACGACTCTGGTGCTGACACTGGAGTTTTAAGACTAGGTAAGTCATTAAGTCAGGACCCAAATTCTCCAGATTATACAGGCGATATACAAATAGGGTTGGCAGAATTGCAAAATATATACTCACTTGTAGGGTCGGTAATGGCAGGTACAACTGATGCTGCATATGAGGAATTATCTAGCATGATTAGTAATGAAAATTATAATAATCTGGCACCAATTTTTCATAAGCCCCTATCACAACATACAGGTACTACAACAACTTGTAGATTTAAAACAAATGATAAGACAGAGAATGGTGAGATGTCTTATATTACATCACTTAGAAATTCTAGCCCTCACTTACCACATGATGGATACGGCATAGCCTGGAGGAAACAGCCCGGATTTTTAATAAGAATGCAGAATAATCAAGTCTTAGGTCCAGGAGAGTTTTTAAATGATCCTAATGGTGCAACTCACGAAGACGAACAACAAATTGCGGGAGGTGCTTTATAATGCCAGTTTATACATCAAAAGACCCTTATAGCCCAAATTACGTGGGTGACTTAGCTGTGTTTGCAGAACATACTGGAATGACAGTAAAGGAAGCATCTGGGTACATAGGGAAGATAAAAGACAATAAAAACTTTTGAAAATATAATGTGTACTTAGTTGACAACGATATACTTCAGGAAGAGGTGTGGGTTGGCCATGATCAGATGTTTGATCAGACATCAGGTAAAAATCAATTCCTTCAAGCAGCTAAATCTTGGATAGAGCCTAATAAATGGTATGATTTTCAAATGAAGGTTTGGCCGAAGATGGCTACTAAAGCTTGGATATTTGATTCAGAAGAATTTACTGAGTTTGCAGATAACACTGCAATTATCAATAGAGGTCAAACATACCCACCTTACATACCTGTTGCTAAGGGGGAACACTTTGGATTAGCAGTTGCGCAAACTAGAAATTCTGAGTGGTATTATGATAACTTAATTATTGAGTCTTTCGAAGAGACATTTCCTATGCAGCTATTTAAATTTAAATTGGATAGCTTAGAGTTTCCGGACAGTGGGCCATTAACTGTAGACTATTACGGAGTAGGGTATGATCCCGTGTTATATGCTGCAGAATCAGATAAAGTAACCTACCCACATAGTAAGGTAAAGCTAGGCATTTGAAATGTAAAAAATTCTGAGTGAGAATCACTAGGCTCCCATTCTCATACTATAGACGACGATAGAGATTTGCAAAAGATACAATCATCTGTGGAACCAATTAGCTGGTATAAAGATGACAACGGTTTTATTAGTTTAGCCGCAACCGCTGCTAACTCAGGCCCAGACTTTGAATACCCTGGAGCAGACTTAGATAGAGACGTTGAGCACTCACTGGTTACATACTATATAAAAGTTTCCAATACTAACTTAGACGGAATACATAGAGGGAATTCTACTGACATATACATCCATGACCCTAGTAATTACCAGGTAGGTGTAGCTACTGGCACAGTCAGTGACAGTAACCAAATAATTACAAGTAACATATCTTCTTTCGACCCTTATGTTGTGGAGATACTTTCATTAACTGAGCATTATTCTCAAGAAGAGTTTGACCCGTCGTCGTACAATATATCTATTGTAGACAAGTCACTTGCATTTTCCAACAAAACAAACTTCTTAATACTGTTTGAGGAGGATAGTGTAGGGACAGAGGTAGATATAACTTACAGACACTGGTCATTTGGATCCTCTGCTAACTCCTTAATAATTGGAGAAAACTTTAAATTTCCGGCATCCGATATGTTAGTAAAAGCAATGCCTCCACATATAATTCAAATCAACGATTTAGAGTACTCTGGGGGGGTAGATGAAGTTCTTATGAAAGATAAGTTTAAAGACTATATAAATTCTCTAGAAAGGACTTCTTTCGACAAGTCAGACTTTGTAGACTTACTGTATGCTAATGGTGCTACTCATGTAAATTTAGACATGGACGTATCTGTGAAATCTTTTAATACAGAGTTTGTGAGCGATGTCTTATCAGTAAGAGGCCAAGCATACGAGATGTCTATAACTCAAGTAGGAAGGTTTTATGCTAACGATGAAAGTTTAGTAGGAATATCACAGGTTTAAATGTTTTCACCTGACCCAAATATTAATGTTTCGTCTTTATGAGATATCTTAGGGACTTTCTACGGTAAACTTGATAAAGAAAGTAAGGAAAGAATAGAAGCTTTTTGAATTGCACTGTTTGAGGGTACAGAGGGGCTAACATACGACTTATATCAAGCTAACCTTACACAATATTTAGACTTATCTAGAGGGTACATAGAGCACGGACATCAAATATATGATGTAACTTTTGAGGGTGATGAAAAAAATACTGTGAGTATGGTTAGTGGTGTGCATTATTATAAACTACCTGGAGATGATATGTATTTATCAATTCCTGAATTGAGTGGAATTAGTACTGGGCAAGTTTTACAGGAGGGCACAGACTACGAGATACATAACTTACACTATTTAAAATTTTTAACTGACATCAATTCTTACGAAAGTGAAGCTGGGACTTATTCTACAACGGGGAGCGGAGTAAATTTAAATACAAACCAAATGCCTAATAACTATGGTGAAAACTTCTACTCTGTTGAGGGCATAAGTCTCGTCCCATCTTTAACGGGGGTATTTTTCTCAGCATTTGGAGAACCTGACCCAGAGAGAATAATTTTAAGTGGTCGGTACGAGCCCTTTATTAGTGGATGGAATAATGAAAATAAAAATTACTTAGAAAAACAAAAAGAATGGGCCTTACACCTAACTAAGTTATCTCATGCAATGTACTCTACGTCAAAGAAACACCCGACTTTAAAAAATTTACAAAACTTATACTCCCTTATTTTAGGTGTACCTTTTAGTTATGAGGCTGGAACAGTGTCTAGTTTAACAAGTAATAGTACTAGTAATTACATTACTATATCTGGATTAACTGGTGACATAGTTTATGAAGTTACAAATGAATCATACTTCGCCCCATCAGTGGGAGATGAAATAGACAAATTTTCTTCTTTGATATCTGGGGTATCAATGTATGATTATGATAGCAATCCTTCTATGATATCTGGAATACTAACAAGAGATGGAGATACCTTTAAAGTAACAACATCAATAAAAGAGATTGGTGACGTTGGGTATCATGATGGCGGAAAAAATCAATTCTCACTAGACGGTGAAAAAAGAAAGTCTTTGTCATTAGTTAGAAGAAAACGGTATAAATTTGAAGTAGATTCTAACAACCATGCTTTTTATTTTTCTTCAGACATTAGAGGTGGGTACCCCATAAAAGATGAAGAAAACAGGTTTGTTGAGAATGCGAAGTCCGAAGTAGGGGACGTATTTTTTACTCCCTTAAAAGACACACCAAATACTATTTATTATCAATGTGCGTACCACGAGAACGAGGGTGGTAAAATAAGCATTATAGATGATGAAAGTCGGTATTCAGGAGAGGTATCAAATCCTCAAGAGTTCTACCATACTTTAGGTATACAAGTTACTAACCGTGTAAAAAACATATTCAAAGGACACAAGTTATTTATAGATAAATTTATTACAGACAGAGTACCCCCAGGATTAATAGCTAATGTTTTTAACTTACCTCCTGAAGTAGTTACTTACTCAGATTCTGAATGGTATGACCCTACGTCATCCTCAGCAAATATTTTACTTTCGGGCTTGGTTTCTGACCCTGAAGACGATATATTAAGCTATAAGTGAGAACTAGTTGAGCCTATAGAAAGTTATGGTGGCAGTGACCTAGGGGTTACTATGACTAATGAAACAAGCTTGGAGTTATCAGCTACCGTTTCTAATGTTCCTCCAACTCATAGGTTGTATAAGTTTAAACTGACAACTTATGATTCAGACAATTCGGTTGAGACAGAGCACTTAGTGAAAGTTTCTGGCACAAGTGAGTGAGCAACCTGAGGAGAAAATAGCTGGACTTTATGGGATGCGGAGTTACCTTACGAAGATTTACCTTAATTTAGACAAAGGATAAGAAAAAAAATATGGCAAATATAACATTAATTACGTCAGGAATGACACCAAGAGAAGGTATGAATACTATGAATAGTAACATGACTAGTATCGATGCTGATTTAACTGTGTTTGACGTAGATGACTCAACATCAGAAACTTACGAAGCGATAGGCCCTAATGCTCCTTCTAGTAGTGTACTTGTCGGGACAAGCGCAACCCAAACTTTACAGAATAAAACTATAACATCCGATAATTCCGTTACTGGCCTGGGAGTGGCTGGGGATAATATTTTAAATATAGGTAGGAAAGACCTTCATAGTACTTTAATAAAGTTTGATTCTCCAGAAGATAATGATAATAACTATTCTTCCTACGAGTTATCTGTAGACGATACGAACAATGTTAGTACTATTACAATCTCAGGATCTAACGGTATAACGACAGATTGGACTCCTAACCAACCACATGGTACTTTAGAAGTGTCTCTTGATTCTGATGTGNAACTTGTAAAAACTGGACAAACTTTAACTTTCGGAGAAGGAAATATTTTAACATCTGGGTTTAAAATGGATGTTCAAGGACAGGTACTAATGTCAGAAAACCTTTCCATAGGAAGTAGTGTTACAAGTATTTCACCTGACCCACTTTCTGTTTATGATTCAAGTGATAACCTTGCAACTTTTGAGAGCTCTGATAATAGCTCTTATATAACAATAAAAAATTCTTCATACAAAGCAGTAAAATTTTCAGACAGTACTGGAACTAAATCCTACGTAGGTAGACATGACNACGGTACCTTCAGAATTATTCAGAATTCATTGTTCGGAAGTACGGATGGTATAGTACTCAGTGCAGGTGGAAATGTCGGCATACACACAGATAGTGGGCTTAGTACTTACAAATTACATGTGTCTGGCGATACAAAAGTAGATGGAACTTTTCTTTCCACCGGTAATGTGGATTTTGATAGCAATTTAAATGTAGACGGTAACTCAACTTTAGTCGGCAGTCTTGGAGTAACTGGTATATCTACTCTATCAGATGACCTATATGTATCAGGTAATCAAGGCATAGGAACAGTCTCACCAACTGTGAGCGGTTTAGACATAGACGTAACAAGCACTACTGGGAACATATTGAGAGTAAAAAACAGTGGTACAGGGTCATTTATATCTTTTGAAGACCAAGACTCTACGTTTGGCTACAACTGAATAGGTACGGAAAGTAATAATTTAATTTTTAAAACAAATAATGCTGAACGAGTTTGAATAACTGATGCTGGAAAGATAGGTATAAATACTAACGACCCAAATCAGGCTTTAGAAGTAAATGGGTCTATAAGAATTTCTAACACAGACGCTAGACTAGAAATACATGATACTTCTGGAGACGACTTTAGGATACAAAACCAAAACGGTACTTTAAAATTTGTAAATAGTACAAGTGAGAGGGAGGACATAGCTATAACCGGGGATGGTCGAGTAGGGATTAACGAATCAACCCCAGAAGGTAAACTTCATGTGTACTTGTCTAATGACACTTCCAACNATGATGTTTCTGCAGTCTTTGAAGGAGAAGACCACTCTATTGTAAGAATTAAAGGTACGGGACAAAGAACCGTAAATTTTGTTGATAGTGATAGCAGTCTAGATTGGTTAACGGGTATGGACGACTCAAACGGTTCTGGCGGGGATGCAAGTGATTATGTAATTAAACAAACAGCCAACTCCGTACCAGAGTTTATTATTGGTACTTCTGGAAAGGTAGGTGTTAATACTAATAATCCAGAGCGAATGTTAGATGTGTATTCGACAAGCTTAAACCTAGGTTTTAGAGTACAAGACCCAACGTCCTATATTATGACAAGTACAATTGCGGGTAGTCCCGTCCTAGAAATGCAGGACGATGATGGGTCAGCATTTTTACGTTTTAAAAAAGGATCTAATACCGACAATGATGTATTCTTAAGAGCATACGACGGCAAGATTGGAATTAGTAATTCTCAAGAGTTTACTCCAGCTGCAGATATAATGCTTCATGTTAACGGAAGAATCAAAGCAGAAGGTATAGTATCTGCCGGAACCATAAATATAGAAGATTTAATCGTATCTAATTCCTTTACTGCAAGTGAGCTAACAGTTACTGAGTCGTTAATTATAAATAGTTTAACCTCTCCATCTAGTTCTGATATAGAAGTAAATAAGAGCATAGATTTCCGAGGGAATGACTTGAAAGATGCAAGTCTTGTGCAATCACAACTTTTTCAAATTAAACCTAGCGACGTAAGTCCAGCTTATCACGCTCCTTTCACGACAATAATTGTTCCTTATAACAGCGGGAACGGTAGACACTTCATGACAGATAGTCCGGGTGCAGTTGGGTGAAATAGTTCTACCTCTGCCGAAAATGCTAGTACTGTGGTTGCTCCATTTGAAAAAACGACGGGTACCAGATACACTTACTGACCAAAAGCGGGGTACTACAGAATAATAGCTAATCTTGGAGTAAATTACAATTCTGCTGACAATGCTAAGTCATTCATAAAGTGTCTAGTAGACGGTGTAACAGTAGGACTAGCGTTCACATCTGATTTCAACTCTAACGGTAATACTGTTCAATACTGATCGTTACAAGGTGTGCATAAAACCACTTCTCCTGGTTATAAAAAACTTACATTTGTTGAGCATGAAACATCGGGTAGGGAGTATTGTGCATTATTTAATTGTACAGTAGAATGAATAGCCCCAATATAAACAGGATAAAATAAAATGAGAATAAAAATACCATCCGGAACAGTACAAAATTTAGAAAAAGTATTTGACGATCTTCAATTTGCCGTACAATCTAACCTATATAAAAGATTAAACATATTATTTAATTCTTTTGCAATCCCAATTGACGTAGTAAACGGGGAAATACCTTTTTCAGACTCAACTTTTCAAATCTTTTCTGAGCCAACAAGTGGTGTCCCAACTCAATTTTTAGTTCAACCGGGAAAAGCATACTTAAATAATGGAAGTTTAATAAACTTAGAAGCAAGCACTTACTTTTCATTGCCGGATTTAGGTGTAACAACACAAGCAGATACTACGTACTTAATAAAAGGATCCTTCCAAGAAGTTGGGAGTAATCCAGTATCAGCAATGAATGCATTTTTATATGATACATCTGGAGAAACACCTTACTCTAAAAGAAACACATTATATACTGATACCTTTTTACCCTCAATTAAAGTTTTAGTTTCAGGAGATAATTTAAATTCAGCTTTTATAGTAAACCCTTTAGATGAAATACCGTTAGCAATAGTAAAAACTGATTCCACAGGTAGACTATTAAAGAATAGTACATTTACGTTTTTGGACTCTTCTAGTAAAACATGGACATCTAGCTCATTAGGAGTCATCGATTTACGGGGCCTATCTTCATTGAAATTATCAAAGAGTATTTTAAACGAAAATGATGTAATTTTAAAAGATAGGGATTCTACTGGAAACTACAAGCAACAAGGTAAGGTTGAGTTTGGTGATGACATACTAGTATCTGACAATGTATTTATTGTGGATAAAAGTGAAGGAAAAGTTGGAATAAAAACTAGTGTGCCTACTTCCGAGTTAACAATAGACGGTAACATAGAACTTACCCCTAGCGTGTCTAGAAGAGTGTATATGGGAGGCCAAGCTAACGCAACATTTGGAATTGCTTACTCTACCAGCAGCCCTGACCACGGTATTTTTTATACAGAAGGTTCTCCAGACGTTATAAACTTATCACCTAATGGAAGCTCTGTTGCTGGGGTAGTCACCATCACTGGGGACGGTAAGGTAGGTATTAACAATAAAAACCCACAAGAAGCTTTACATACTGGAGGGAGTATACAAGGTGACCAACAGGGTGGTGCAGTAAAACTACAAACTAGGTATGGGTACACTACTATTGGTGCACAGAATAGCGAGTGATCTCACTTTAATACCGACATGCCGAGATACTATTTTGATAAAGAAGTGGTAATTAATGCAGGGAAGGTTAGCTCATATAACGAAGATTTAATTTTAAAAGCTGTGTACAGTAGCTCAGTAACTAACAATCAACTGTACTTAAAAACAGACGGGTCTGTAGGTATAGGGTATGTACCCTCTTCCACAGACACATCTTCTTTACATATTAAGCAAACATCAAATTTATGGAAAGCTTTAACTATCCATAATTCTGAAGGTACTAGCTCTGTTAGTATGTACACAGGTACAAACGAGTCTTTTATTGAAACAGACTCTACATCAAATTTAGTAATAAAAACTGGAAGTAACGATAGAATTTTAGTTAGGAATTCAGATGGTCACATAGGAATTAACAACGTATCTCCAGAAGAGATGCTACATGTTACTGGAAATATAAAAGCATCTAATACTATGTACTCAAAAGATACAGAGGTATCTAGGAACCTCACAGTAGATAACTTGGGAACAATACAAAATTTAACTGGTGGGTTTGCACAGCTTCAAGAAGTTAACATTGTCGGGGATGGTGGACTTTCTGTTTCTGGCGGGGCCGCATCTATACAGACTTTATATAATGAATACGGGGTTATAGAAAATTTAGATATTAGTAATTCATCTACAATAAACGAAGCGTCAATAAAAAATTTAAATATACCTACTGCATCCGGGCAAACTTTTACTAATATGGTCGCAGGATTTGACAGGTCCGGAAACTTATCATTAGGCATAAACAAGACTTTAAATACTAAAAATTCGAGATTACTGGTTAAAGGTGACACGCGATTTTTTAATGATACTGGAAGCGTAACAAACTTTAACTTAGGCGGTATAGCTACTTCAGGTGGGTTTAACTTCCAAGTAAACGGGCCAGATATGGAAATCACTGGTCCTGGTGGACAGGTGGCTTCTTTTAAAAGTTCAGACGGAGTTTTATACTCTCCCAAAATTTTAGCAGATAGCATAGATTTGGCCCAAAACCCTACTTTAAGCGGTACCCGCTCTTTTGAATGGGGGTATGCTAATATGAATATACTGGATATTGAAGCAAATGAGGTTAGAACTGGAGGAGCAAGTATAGGCCAGTCATCTGAATTTACTGGAGTGACAACTTTACATGATGCCGTTATTTACGGACTTACTTTAGGTGGAGGTGACGTAGGATCTAATGTATATATAAGTGGCGTGGCAAATGAAGAATTCTATCTTGGGCTTGGAACTGACAACCAAAGATTAGTGGCTACAGTAGCAGGTACTCCCACAACATTAACCAACTTCAGACTTTACGACGTATACCCAACTTCCAATAAAGAAGAACAAGCTGGATTTATTTCTCTAAAATGGAACTATGACGCACTAAGTTTTGTAGCAGGCCAGGCACCTTCCGTAGGAGGAAATACTGTGAAGCTTACTCATTTTACTATGTCTAGTAACGATTTACTGCTAACCGACGGAAAGACCCTGTATTTAGAAGAAACTTCTAATTCTTACAAAATAACTAATATAGTAGATAATGGTACAGATATTGAAATTACCGTAGGAACAACTTTTACACAAAGTGACCAAGACTCAGCATCCACTGCTCGTATTGTAGATAGGTACTCCGATGGGTACGTATTAAAATGTATTGAGCTGGATACAAATACCTCACAGCCTACGGGATATGTAGAAACGTATATGTTAGACTCTGAATTTGTAACAAACCCAAATTACATAGTAAAACTAAATCTTGGTAAAAGATGGTATTTTGAGTTAAAAGGTAAAAATTCATACTTAGAAACTAGCTTTGAGAGGATGGCAGCAGGAACGTATGACCCGGATCATGATGGGTCAGGCTTTGTTTCCTACTCACAAAATTATTTACATGAACTTCCGAACATAACTACAGCAGCAGGCATTTCATTGACGAGCAGTGTCTTTGGGTTTAATATTGAGATTGTTGGCAGTGGGTGGTACGACTCTTCAGATGGTCAGAATAGTGCACACGAATTTGAAGTAGTTTATTCAAAAACAGAAAATCCTTCATTTTCAGCATCAGATACAAGTGTCACAAAATTTATAACGGGAAATAAACTTACCCCCGTAACTACTAATACGCCTTCTATGTGGTATGTAAAAGTAAGACCTTTACAAAATAAGCAGCCTGTAGGCACAGAACTATATAGTGACATAGTAAGTGGTGGTGGAGGCATTGCTCCGGGAGATCAAATTCTCGTACAGATGCCAGTTAATGTAACTGTAGTTTCAGGTTTGGTGACTAAAGACACGGGTACTGGTGACGTTACGTTTGATGCTTTCGACAAAAATGGGGATGAAATTACTATGGGTAACGGAGAGCAAACTGGTAAAGATGTTCTTATAAAAGACTCTACAGGTAGTTCAACTAAGGGAGAAACAAAAATTAATAGGCATTCAACAAGCTTTAGCGTATAGGAAATAGATATGGGATTTACACAAAAAATGGTGTTAGACAATGAGCCCTCTGGGCTCACAACTGGTGATAAATGGTTTTCTGGAATTACAGAAAAAGCTAGAGAACTTCACAGAGAAAACTTAACTGTAGACTTTACACTTACTAGCATTACTTTTGATTGTAAGGGTGCAGACGGAGTTAGCGGTACTGACCCAGCAATAATAAGAATATATCAAAATGAGCAAAAATCTATGGCTGCTATACTAGAAGTTTCCGGTACGGGTATTTTTTCTCAATCTATAAAGGTAGACATTACGGCGGCACAGGGGTCAACCAGAACTATGATTATTGATGCGTTTGACCCGGACGATACTTCACCTAATAATGACTGCGCATTTACTGGTAGTATTTCCATCACAGGAAAGCCAAAAATATCAGATAAGGGTTAGTAAGCCATGGCTTCTTATAAGTCTAGATTAGACAAAGGTGGCGTGATGGCATCCATTTACAATTCCAATAATGTTAGAGTTGACGTAGATGTAACAGATAAGTATGGTTTTTACGAATTTAAAAATTTAGTAACTGGTCCGTACCTTATAAAATTCTATGGTATGGGATTTTCATCCGACGACAGTATAAACGTTAGTATTGTAGACGAATTCGATGCAGAGGACACAGCTCCTCTAATTTTTCAAACTTCTCCGTCATTAGGGGTTACTGAAGGTAGCCCATTTTCAGGGCAGCAGGGGGAAGGCAGTGAAGGAATCTTTGCTTTTAGTAACTTACAACCCTCTACAGGTATACTTGGTAAAGTAGATATTTTCTATAAGTTATCAACGTCCTCAGATTATAATGTATTATTTTCTTTAAGTATTGGGGATGATACCCCAGGATACAACAGAGAAACCGGTTTGTTAGAAACAGATTTCTCCATAGAGTTGGTTGATAAACCATCTACGTATGATTTTAAAGCTTTCTTTTTTAACCCGTCAAGTGAGCCCGCCTTAAACTCTTCTAATGAAACTATTACTGCAAACGATACCTCTATTACTTTTAATGGTATACCTGATTTAGATGAATATATTGGCGTAACTGGGGTTACTGTAAGTAACAGTAACGCAGCAGGAACTAAAGTCCCAACCAATGAAATAATAGTTACATGAGACGACATGTCTGATAAACCTGCTGGAACTTATTTAGACGCAGCAGGTAGCTCAGTATCCGTTACTGGAAATCAACTTAGAAACATATCATCTTATATAGTTTATATGTATGTAAGTAGCGGCTCTTCCCCACCATCAAACAGTGAAAACTACCCAAATAAAACTGAGACTAACGGGGAATGGTATATGCTGGATACCATACCTTCAAGCCAACAAAGGGCAAGTCTTCGAGTACCACAACAAAAATCAGTTATGCTGTGAATTGGGTTTCTTACCGGAGGTACTACATCATCGACTACAAGTGGTGAGTATAACTTTTAAGTTATGAAGGTCCTTGTCATTGGCGGAGCAGGGTATATAGGCTCTCATGTAGTCTTAGCATTATTAGATGCTGGGTATCAAGTTACCGTTTTTGATAACCTATCGTCTGGGTCAAAACTTAATATTCAAAAAGAAGTTTCTTTTATTAACGGAGATATTCTAAATAAATCAGATCTTAGAAAAACCTTTAATACAAAGTTTGATTCTGTCATCCACTTAGCTGGGTTAAAATCAGTAAGTGAGTCTATAAAAAATCCTGTCCTATATTATGAAACTAATGTAAAAGGGTCTATTAATATTTTAAACGCTATGGTAGTATCAGGGGTAAAAAATTTAGTTTTTTCTTCTTCTGCGTCAGTCTACGGAAACCCTACTTACTTACCGGTCGATGAGTCACATCAGACAAAACCTATAAATTACTATGGATGTACAAAATTAATTGTTGAGAAAGAGTTAGAGGTGTATAGAAAAAAGTTTGGTATTAACTTTGTATCGCTAAGATATTTTAATGCAGCAGGTTATGATTTAAACAAAAGAATTCTAGATGTAGAAAAATCCCCGGCAAACTTAATTCCGATAGTTATGGAGACTATGGTGGGTGATCGTGGCTGTGTTGAGATATATGGCGGTGATTATGAAACTCCTGACGGAACTTGTATTAGAGATTATGTGCACGTGACTGATATCTCTATTGCACATTTAAAATCAATAGAGTATATTAAGAAGAAAGAAAAAAGTTTAATTGTGAATTTATCCACAGGTATGGGAACATCAGTAAAAGAGGTGATAGAAAGGGTGGGTAAAAATTTACAGTACTCTATATCCGATAGGCGAGACGGGGACCCAAAAGAACTTGTGGCGTCAAATAAGAAAGCTTTTAAGAATTTAAAATGGGTGCCTAGATTTTCTGATATTGAAACCATTATAGAAAGTATGAAAAAAGTATATATTAAATAATGTCAAGTACAACAAACCTATTAACAGTCCCAGGCGACGATGATGTCGACTTGCAAACACTTAAAAATTTTGCATTGACAGTTAGTTGGGCCAGTAAAGCTATACTAGAAGTTTTCTATGATGAGGTATTAAGGCATGAGTCCGCTCCAGGTGACTTAGTAGTTAATGGCGGCGAGCTTACAACGCCCGTAACAGCAGCAGCATTAACATCCTATACATGAAGCTCAAAATACTTTCCACTAGTATCTGGTGCCGAGTCGCTAACAAAAGCCACAATGGATATAGGAGCAACTACTTATGGATTAGGCGGAGTAAAAGTTGAGTCTACTTTAAACTCGGGATTAAATTGGTATACTTGGTATGATACTGACACCGCAGGAACTGGAACAGATTACCCTGATGGGTTTTTAGATAGAAGTAAAATAGAGAAAACAGCTGATACAGTTTTAACTTCTGGCCAGACGGCTGCTTTAAAAGTAACAATTACAACTGACTCATCAGGGTTTGGTGGAGCGGTCGATTATATAGCATTATTAACAGATCCGGATTTATTTGACTTTGGGTATTAACCGTTAAGTATTTATGAGTAAAAAATATAACATACATATCATCTCTACCCCCACATTGCCCGTACAATACTACCACAGGGAGTATGGTATCAACCCTTTTAATCAAAAAACATACTTATTAAGTCGAGCTCTAACTAAAAATGGTATAAAAACTTTCTTTTATGGTTATGATGATAGTGCGATGAAGTGTACTAAACATTTTATTTTAGGAAATAACAAAGACCCACTATTTAAAAAAAGAACAGAAACCATTACATCGCTACAAATCGATGCTTTAAACCTTTGAACCAGTAATTTTATTGAATACTACGAAAAGAATAAAGCTGACGGTACTATAGATGGGGGTTCTATTTTTTTATTTAATAGAAACTGTCGTATCATGCCAAAATTATGAGATGTACTAAATAAAGACAATGCAATAATTTGTGAGTACCCCGTAGCTTACCTTACTTCAGCTAGTACGTATAAAATTTTTGAGTCACATTCTATTCAGCACTTATATATGGGGTACCAACACCGAGCAGACACAGAACATCTATCTTTACATGATGGCAAAAAATTTGATACAACCAATAACTCCTTTTTTACTTATAAACAAATTAGACCAATAATGGATACAGATACGTTTACTTTCACAAAAAAAAGCGAGGACTACTATCTATATGTTGGCAGAATACTGGAGGCAAAAGGAATAGGGATACTACTATCGTTGGTGACACAATTTCCTGACAAAAAGTTTGTATTTATGTTTAGTAGCTATCACACGCCCCACGCTTTAGATGATGCAAAAAATGTAACTATATATACTGCACCTGAATTTGAAAAAAAGGTTGAGATTATAAGAAATGCGAGAGCACTGATTTCCCCGACTTTGGCTTCTGAATGTTTTGGCAGCGCCCATATAGAGGGCCAACTGTGTGGCGTTCCGTCTATAACAACTGATTGAGGCGCGTTTACGGAGACAATAAAAAACGGAGTAAATGGTTTTAGATGTAGGAGTTGGTCTGATTTTTGCTCTGCTATGAGCTCAATAAAAGATCTAGACAGAGAAAAAATTTCAAAGGATGCACACGATAAATATGGAGAAGCACAATTAGGTGAATTTAATCACTTTTTTGAATACATGGCCACATGTAAGCTCAACAACTGATATAACTCTTAACCGTGAAAAAATATAAATTTATATTTATTACTGGGGCGTATAATGCAGAACGATACGCAGATAGGTACTTCGAAAATATCTTTAACCAAACGTACAAAAATTTTAATATTTGATATACTTGTGACGGGTGCACTGATGATACTTATGATATAGCTAAAAAATATTTAAGACAACAGGATATTTTGACAGTTAACCCATATGAAAATAGGGGTCCGATGTCTTCTACTATGAAAAATTTGTCTCATCACGATAAGTATAAATCAGATAGTATTATATATATTTATCTAGACGGAGATGACTGGTTGTATGGTAACGATGTGTTAGAATATTTAAACACAGAGTTTCAAAATGATTCCACTTGAATGGTTTATAATGGGTGCAACATGGTATACGGTTTAGATGTAGATAGCCCATCAGAAAAAAGAGTTGGGGAAGATGATGCCTACACAGAAGAAGAGTTTAATGTCGGGTTACGTAAGGTTTATAGGTGGAAAGGTATGCATTTAAAGGCATGACGTGCCTCACTATGAAGTCACATTGATACAAATAGATATAAAATGCTTTTTCATGCAGGTGATCGAGCTTGGTTTTTTGATTTAGCCGACTTATGCGGATTTGATCATATAAAAACTTTAAAAAAACCTTTGATGGTATATAATTTACATAATCCAATAAACCATCATAAAGTTCACGGGCTTTCTGACGCTAAGAAAGAAATTACTTTTATAAGTAATATGACTCCTTTGAGAGAATTACAAAACTTAAGCAACTTACAAAATGAGTAAGATCCGAATACACATACATGGGCCGGTAAATACTATTACAAGTAATTCAGATAAACGTTTTATTTCTTGTCCATATACTACTAAGATGTTTAATATGTGTAAAATGTTTTATAATAATGGGCACGAAGTGTTTCACTATGGGGTAGAAACTTCTAACCCTTTGTGTACCGAAAATATAGAGTATATTCCATATTCCGTGTGAGATAAAGCACATGGAACAAAGTCAATAGAAAAAGATTATGAACAAACAGGGCTTTCTTATTCGTCGTATCAATTTGCAGAAAAACATTTGTACGGTGAATTAGAAAAAAGAACAAATTCTAAAACTGATGTTATATTAAATGGGATAGGGTGGTGGAGTCATCAATTAAAATATATAAATAATCTTGGAGCCCATATTGAGTTTGGAATTGGGCACCCAGGTGCTGGGGCCCCATATCAAGTATTTGAAAGCTATGCTTACCAGAACCATCAGTATAGTAATAATAGCCACTTTGATAAAAAATGAACAGGGGCCGTAATTCCTGGGTATATAGACGAAGATTATTTTTACTACGACTCCTCCATAGAAGAAAATAAATCTGACCCTTACTTACTTTTTCTTGGTCGCGTCATTTCTGATAAAGGGGTTGAATTGGCAGCACAGTTGGCAAGACACCGTGGCATTAAATTAAAAGTTGCCGGTCACGGAAATATCGAAATTTTAAATAAGTACGGGGGCGGGGTTGAGTACTGCGGAGTTGTAGGTCTACAAGAAAAAATTGATCTAATCAGAAAAGCACACGCCATGATAAGTTTAACACACTATGTGGAGCCTTTTGGTAATAGCCATGCAGAGTCATTAATGCTGGGCACCCCTGTTATAAGCACTGACTGGGGGGTATACACAGAAACAATAAAAAATAATATAAATGGTTTTAGGTGTCGATCTTGGAGAGATATGATTCAAAGCATAGATGCTGTAAAAACTCTAGATAGGAAAAAAATAGCGTCATTAGCTTATGAACAGTATTCGCTGAAATATGTTTATCCTAAATTTAATAATTACTTCCAGTCAACACTGAATGTTCACAATAATGGGTGGTATGCCTAATGAGTTATCTTCGTAGCGTAGAATCTAGGGGAACGAGCAATTATGGGTTTAGAAAATTTATTTCTGAATACTTAATAAACAAGTTCAGCAGTGCTAGTCGGATACTCGATGCAGGTCCTGGTATTGGAACTTATTATTATATATTAAATCATTATTTTCAGTCTATTGATTGTGTAGAGATACATAAACCATATATAGATAGATACAACCTAAAAAATAAGTATTCTAATGTTTATAACTGCGACGTTCTTGAGCTTGATGTCTCAAAGTATGACATTATTATAATGGGCGACGTACTAGAACATTTGCCCGTTATTGAGAGCCAGAATTTAATTAAAAATATTATAGAAAAATGTAAAGAGGTTATTGTTGTTGTGCCTTGGGAATACAGACAGGGTATAATTGATGGCAATACCCACGAAGTTCACGAACAAGATGACTTAACAAAAGATATTATGAAAATTAGATTTCCTAACCTGGTGTGTGTAGAAGAGAATTCTGTCGGGGGCGTATTTGTTATATGTTAACTGTAAATATAATAGTAAAAAATGAAGAGGCTAACATCAAGAGGTGTCTGAGCAGTGTAAAGGATATAGCTGACAACTGGGTGATGGTGGACACTGGCTCTTTCTCCGAAGAAACTGCAGAAATAGCTATGCGTGTGATGTGCAATATACCAGGTAAGGTTGTGTTTCTTGATGATTTTATAGACTACTCACATGCTAGAAATATTGCACTGGAAAACTCTCCTAAAAATAGTTGGATATTGAGTATAGACGCTGATGAGGAGTTTAAAGGAAGCCTCCCCTTATTAGATAATACTTCATCTTGTTACAAAGTAAAGATTGCAGATGGATATCAATCTTTTTGAAATTACAGGCTATTTAATAAGAGGTTTTCTCCCCATTGAGTGGGGCCAGTACATGAAATAGTAGAGTTTGAGAAAAGTGGTAATGTATCTGAGAGTCAAAAGTTTTATTTGCACCACCATAGGTCAGGCACTGCTATGACTCCTGAAGAAAAGTATAATTTTTACACATCTAAACTTTTAAAAAATTTTGAAGACACTGGTAGTGAGAGATCCTTATTTTATCTTTTTAAGACATTTATTGAGACACCATATCCAGACATCAATTTAAAAAATACATTAAAGTATGGTAATTTATGTTTAAACTCAGCAAAATTAGGAGATGAAGAGAAATATATATGTTGTTTCTATATTGGAGATATGTACTTCAATAAATCTTTGCACGAAGAAGCTTCAAGTTGGTTTATAAAGTCTTTAAACTACAACACACTACGAAAAGAGTCAGTAACGAGGTTAATGCAGATAAACTGTGACTTACAAAACTATGAGTATAGTTATAGATTGGCAACCACGGTTAAGCCGGGGTATGGGAGTGAATTTTTTATAAAACTTAAATCTATAAATGATGCTTTTTGGGTTTATTTTGAAATTTCCTGTTATTACTCTGGGCATATAAATAAAGCAAAAGAAATAAATATTTTTTTACAAGAAAAATATCCTGACAATCAACTATATAAAAATAACGGAAAATTTTATTAATGCCTACACTATCTAAAAATATAATTGGATACTGAGAAAAAACTGTGCTCTCTACTGAGCAGATAGGGCCAGCAGGCCCAACCGGGGACCAAGGTGCAACGGGAGACACAGGATTGACAGGACCAACTGGTTCAACGGGAGACGTAGGGCCGACCGGTTCAACGGGAGACACAGGATTGACAGGACCAACTGGTTCA
>JGI26244J51143_1000050_pt1 | contig 64235 bp, 58 predicted proteins | sample SaaInlV_150m_DNA_6_FD_51143 | JGI IMG/M metagenome (IMG submission 51143) | reverse complement strand
AGATGGGCAATTTTTTCTAATCAATACGAAAAATTGGATAAAGAAGCTCGAAGAATCCTTGAGTAGACAAAGTTTTAAAATATTTGATTTAAATCAAAACACTCATTTTAATAATAATAAATAATGCTTAAATATATTAACTTTTAAGTGAAGGTGTTTATGAAAAAAATACTCTTAGGTTCGTGTTGTTCTATTTTAATTTTGTTTTTCTTTGCCAGTCTTGCAATTGCAAAGGAGGGCGATGTTGTCGTGAGACTAAGGGCAACAGCAGTTATTGCTGATGAGCAAAGTAATTTGTATGCACAGACTCAAGAATCAACTGGATTAGCTGCCGCGCTTTACGGGACATCAGATGCTAAGTTGGATGTTAACTCAAATGTAATTCCAGAAATAGATTTTTCATATTATCTTACTGACAATATTGCGGCGGAGCTTATTTTGGCACTAGGTACAAGACATGATGTAAAAATTAAACCAATTACAAGCTCAAATAATGCCGATCTTGGTAGCATTAATATCTTACCGCCGACATTAACAATCCAATGGCATTTTAACCCTGATGAATCATTCGATCCGTATTTAGGAGTAGGAGCAACTTATGCAAGAGTTATGGATAATCGTCTGGACCTATGTTGTACAAATAATTTACCCATTCACGTTGAAAGAAACAACTTTGGACCAACCATCCAAGCTGGATTTGATTTTAATATAGATGACACATACCTTTTAAATGTAGATGTTAAAAGATCTTGGATAAAAGCTGACGTTACGACTGGCGATGACCTAATAGATGAGTTAGATATCAACCCATGGATTGTGAGTGTAGGTGTTGGTATGAGGTTCTAGTTACAGCTAAAAAAAGTCGTCTCCTGGACTATTCTTTTGTAGCTGGGGAAGGGGTGCTCAGTTGCAGATCTGAGTGCTCCTTTTTTTAATTGGTATTCTTGGCTATAAAAGTAATAATTTTTACTAGCACACCTGAAAAAAATATAATTTATATTTTTTCTAAGCCTATTTAATTTAGGTATAATTTTTATTCAATATGTTAATGAATAAAATTATTTCTAATGCTTGCTCTAAAGCATTCTGTCAAACCGTAATAGCTCTGCTTTTAGTCTCTTGTAAGGCGGTTGGTCCAGATTATGAAGGCTCCCCTGAAATAGAAATCCCTGATAATTGGAATAATCAATTAAATAGTGAATCTGTTGAGGACGCTAACAACCAAAAACAATGGTGGAGGCTGTTAGATGATCCGGTTTTAAATAACTTAATTAGTAAGGCTGCTGTTGATAATTTAGATGCAAAAATTGCCCTTTCAAGAGTGGAAGAAGCAAGGGCAAATTTTGGGATTGTTGAGGCTGCCAAATTGCCAGAAATTGATGCGGTCGGAGATGTGGCAAGAAAGAGTAAAAGCCAATCAGCTTCAGGGAGAAAAGACACAGACAACTATACTTCAATAGGGCTTGATTTAAGCTGGGAGATTGATATTTTTGGTTATGTGAGGAGGTCAATTGAGGCGGCAGATGCTCAACTAGACGCAACCGTTGAGAGTTATCGGGACGTAATGGTCATTCTGTATGCTGAAATAGCCAAGAATTATATCGCCTTAAGAACCTCTCAAGAGCGGCTCCAGTTTGCGCTAGAGAATGTGAAATCTCAAAAAGATACCTTAATAATTGTAAATGCACGGCATGAAGCTGAACTTGTTTCGGAGGTTGATGTTTTACAATCGGAACAAAATCTAGCGGCTGCACAATCGAACANCCCCCTTTTTCATGCCCAAATAAATAAATTATCTAATAGCCTTGCGGTTCTTCTAGGGAAAAATCCTGGAACCCTTTATATGGAGTTAAAAGAAAGTCACGGTATCCCACATGTCCCTGAAAAAACTGTTGTTAAGGTCCCTAGGGAAATTTTAAGACAGCGACCTGATATAAGGGAGGCGGAGAGAAGGTTAGCACAAGAAACGGCAGAGGTCGGTATTGCAACAGCGGAAGAATACCCAAGATTCCATTTAAATGGCACCTTCGGTTACGATGCAAGGGGATCGGATAGCCAACTTAGTTCAAATTCAAGATACTGGTCATTCGGCCCAAATTTTAGATGGAATTTATTTGACTCGGGAGCATTAAAAAGCGCAATTAAGGTTCAAGACGCACAACTTGAGCAAGCTCGTGTACACTATGAAAAGACTGTTTTGGTAGCATTTGAAGAGGTTGAGAATGCGATTAAATCTTACAAAGAGGAAAAGCAAAGGAATAATTCACTGAAGGAGTCTGTTAGTGCAGCAAAAAAAGTGAACAAGATTACGCTTGCGAGATATACATCAGGTTTAATTGATTTTCAAGAGGTCCAAGATGCCGAGAGGGTAATCTTTTTTCAAGAAGATGAGCTTGCTCAAAGTAATGGCAATTTAGTTCAGTACATAATTCAATTATATAAAGCAATGGGTGGGGGTTGGGACGAAACAGAAATTCCAACAAAAGATATAAGCAATAAAGTTTAAGAGATAACCTTAATGAAAAATATAATTTATTTGATAGTTTTAAGTTTTTTTATTGCATCGTGTAGCAAGGATGAGCCAGTTAAAGAGCTCCCGATACCAAAAATTGCGTGGATGGAAGTTAGCATATCAAGCGTAGAGCAAACAAGAAGATTATCTGGGCAGCTCGATCCTAGGGTAGGGGCCTCACTAAGCTTTAATAATGGTGGGTATGTCAACGATGTAAATGTTGATTTAGGCAGTGTGGTTAAAAAAGGACAAGTGCTGGCTAGATTAAATCAGCGAGACGCAAAGAGCCTTTACCTTTCCGCAAAAGCGGATTTCGTTAATAAGGAGTCTTACTACAATCGTATGAAAGAGGCTCGTAAGAGCAAGGCGGTCTCCCAACAGGATGTGGCAGATGCAAAAACGGAATTAGATATTGCAGCTTCTAATTTGGCAATAAATAAAAAGGGCTTGGAAGACGCAGTACTCAGGGCTCCTTATGATGGAATTATTACATTTCGTGATGTCGACCCCGCACAACAAATTTCTATTGGTGAAACGATTTTTAAAATTGATGGTGGGGAGGGGCTTGAGGTCTCAGTATTGGTTCCAGAGACTTTAATTAAAAAATTAATACAAGACAAAGTATATTCTGTCACTTTTCCCGCAGTGAAAAATTTTAAGTTAGATGCGATTCTCAAAGAAATTGGAACCCAGGCAACGAGAGCAAATGCATTCCCAGTCGTTTTATACCTCATTGAGCAGTCTGATGAGCTTCGGGCGGGCATGACAGCGGAGGTCTTATTTGTCTTTAATGAGGACGTAGAAGAGAGTATTTTAATCCCTAATTCAGCGCTAGGTGTCGGTGAGGGCAATACAAGCTTTGTTTATGTTTTTGACTCAAATTCAAGCAGACTTAAAAAAGTTATGGTCAAGCCATTAAACATTACAAATAATGATGTTTATGTAAAAGGGGATATTAAGTCAGGAGATATTATTGCGGTGGCAGGTATTCCTTATCTAAGGGAGAATCAAGAAGTGATCCTACAAGAACAAGACGTACAAATATTTAACTTTAATTGAGGTTAATTCTTTAATGAATATTTCAGAGTTAGCTTTCAAGTATAAAAAAATATTTATATTTATTGTTTTAAGCTTGATGATATATGGGGGGATTAGTTATTTTACTTTACCCTCACAAGAAGACCCCACAATCACTAATCGTGAAGCCATAGTTACGACAAATTATCCTGGCATGTCACCCCAAAGAATTGAACTTCTGATTACTAAAAAATTAGAAGAAAATATCCGTAAGATTCCAGAGATCAAGATGATTACGTCGATCTCTCAAACTGGTTCCTCAATAATTCATGTCAAGATTGAAGATAAATATTTTGACTTACCTGCGATATGGCAAAACCTACGAAATAAAGTTAAAGAAGCAGAAAAAGAATTGCCCGAGGGAACATCCACCCCTAACGTTAACGATGAGTTTGGAGATGTTGCTGTTATCACAATGGCATTAACATCAGATGGTTTTGGGATGAGTGATATGCACGATATGGCAAAACATATCAGAGATATTCTTTATGGCGTCAAGGGAACAAAAAAAATTGATTTGTTTGGCATTCAAGAGGAAAGAATTTATCTAAAAATTGAATCAACCAAGCTTGCGGAGATAGGCGTAACGCCAAGCCAGATTGCAACGGCACTTCAAACGCAAAATATTATACTGCCAGGCGGTCAGGTTGACACTGGAGCTAGATCATTTGTTTTAGAGCCAACAGGTGATTACAAAGATATCGAAGAGTTAGGGGATACGCTAATTTCAGTAACAAAGTCCGGTTACAAAACAAATAAAGATACTGTGATAACGCTAAGGGATATAGCAACTATTGAGCGCGGCTATGTGGACCCACCTAATAAAACAGCTTACTTTAATGGTAAACCAGCCATAGTTTTTGGAATTTCTATGCTGGAAGGCTATAACCTGCTTGAATTCTCTCCAAGAGTTTTAAAGGTTATATCTGAAATACAGGAAACGATGCCATTTGGTTACACACTTGATATTGCAACTTATCAGGCGGAGGTTGTTGATGCAACAATCAGCGGCGTATCCATAAATGTTTTACAGACATTAATCATCGTCCTTTTTTCAGTCATTATCTTTCTGGGTTTTAGAACGGGTTTTATTGTTGGCTCAATTGTCCCTACTGTAATGCTAATCACATTGGCCTTAATGAATTTTTATAATTTAGAGCTTGAAAGGATGAGCCTTGCGACGCTCATTATTGCTTTAGGGTTGTTAGTGGATAACGGGATAGTTGTCGCTGAAGACTTTATGCAAAGGCTTGAGAAGGGGGTATCCAGAATTGCTGCGCTTAAGGGGGTTGGAAAGGAATTAACTATCCCGCTACTCACTTCATCACTGACGACCATTTTATTTTTCATGCCATTAATGATGGCGGAATCAGCTGCTGGAGAATATACGAGATCCTTGTCATTGGTGATAGCGATGGCCTTATTGACTTCATGGGTAGCCGGGCTTTGTCTTACGCCTATACTTTGCTATTACTTTGTAAAGATTGACAAGAAAAAAAGTCAAGAAAAAGAAAGCTCAGGTATTTTTTACAAACTGTCTTCAGGTTATGGCTTGCTTTTAAAAGGTATTTTAAAGATAAGATTCATTTTCTTAGGGATGATGTTTGCTACATTTGTATTCTCAATTATTGCCAGCAAGGAAGTTCCAAAAAGATTTTTCCCTGACTCAGATAGGCCACAAATATTAGTTTACACCCAACTCCCTGCAGGAGCTTCTCAAAGAGAAATGACAGATCAAATGAAGAAAGTTTTTGTGTCCTTAGATGATAGGCAATTATTTCCAAATATTGAATCTTATTCAGGATACGTTGGTTTCGGTGGACCGAGATTTGTGTTGTCCCTTGCACCAGAAGATGCTGCAGACAATATGGGATTTATTATCATCAATATTGACGATATAGAAAAACAAGATAGCTCCATTGGTAACTTAGAAAGCATTTTAAATGACAGGTTTCCTGGGATGTTTTTTAGAGTTAAAAAAATGTTTTTAGGCTCAAGTGATTCGACTGAAATTAAGTTGCAGGTGGTTGGCCCTGATGCAGATATTATTTATGACAAAGCTCAACAATTAGTTGATAGGCTTTATGAAATTCCTGATGCAACTGATATCAGGACTGATTGGCAGAATAGAACTTTAAAAATTTTAATTAAAGTTGATCAGGTCAGGGCAAGAAGGGCGGGTGTTTCATCTACTGACATCGCACAATCTCTAAATGCCTATTTTGAGGGCACAGAAATTACGCAGTTTCGGGAAGAGGACAATATCATTCCAATACTTTTTAGAGCCGAAGATGAGGAAAGATTTAATTTGGATAGGATGAGAACATTAAATGTCTACTCATCAAGTAAAAATACGAATGTTCCATTATTACAAATAGCTGACTTTGAAGGTCAAAATCAATATTCACGTATCGCTAGAAAAGATTTATTTAGGACGGTATCTGTGGAGGTGAGGAATGTGAATATGACCGCACAAGACTTTAAGGAAGTATTGGATCCTATTGTTGATGAATTAAATGAAGGGTTACCAGCCAATCATTTAATTAAATATGATGGTGTTATCAGGGAATCAAAGGAGGCGCAAGAGTCTCTATCCGCTTCAGTTCCTTTGGTAATAGGTCTTATCATTATTCTTCTTGTGGCTCAGTTCAATTCATTCAGGCGGCCTCTAATCATTTTAATCACCATTCCACTGTCTTTCATAGGCGCCGTATTGGGTTTATTGGTTTCAGGCTCAAATTTTGGATTTATGGGGACACTAGGCCTTTATAGTTTAGCTGGAATTATTATAAATAATGCCATTATCTTGATTGATAGAATTGATTTAGAAAGAGAGATGGGTAAGAAAATTTATGATGCAATTATTAGTGCATGCCAACAAAGACTTAGGCCAATTATTATTACGACACTAACAACAACATTAGGTTTATTAACGCTAATAATACCTCATGACCCGTTATTTTATGGCTTGGCAAATATTATTGCATATGGGTTGGGTGTTGGAACATTTCTTACCTTAGCGGTTGTGCCTGTTTTATATTCCATATTATTCAAGGATAAGGCAGCCCATGGAAAATAAATTCAATGACCACTGAGAAAAAAAAATATCCAAGAGATGGGGAAAGAGTTGTAAATAATTCTCAAAGGTTATTCTTGGTTTATATTATCTGCATACTTGTTGATATGATGATTCTGAATTTATATGCAGAATTTACTCATTCTGTTTATGTAGAGTCTTTTTCTATAACAATTTTTATCGCTATTTTCTTACAATTATTTATTGCCCTAACAAAACAAGTAGAGCATAAGTTATCAATATTTTTTTCTGAAAAAAAAGGCCATCTGTCAAAGATAAAGTATTTTTTTGCATTATGGGCATTGGTGTTTTTTTCTAAAGTATTGATGCTCCACGGCGCTAATTTAATTTTTGGAGACAAAATAAATTTCTATGGAGTTTTTAATGGGCTATTGGCATTTATTATCCTTATACTGTCCTTTCTTTTAGGGGAGTATTTACTGATAAAGGTTTATCGCGCACTTGAGACAAAAACCTAGCCGGCCTTAGTGTCTTAAATTTATTTTTGATTTCCTTAAGGTGCTCAATAGATCACATAAAGAACCATTTGTTGGATAATTTTTGTTTATTTGAAGGGCATCAATTTTTAAAATTAATTGTTCAAGTAATTTTGTATAAACCTCATTCACGTAATGATCCATAGTGACTTTATCAAACCTAAGTACCTTCCAATGCGAAATGTTCATTTCTCTAATAAAATTATCCGGGTGTGTTTCTCTATTTGATTTTGATTGATAAATCTTAACCTTTAAATCACCATACAAAATTGTACTTTGTGGTTGGTAAGATAAAATGGGTTTAATGATAACAATGGCATCTGTTACAGAATCAGAGGAACATTTTTTTACGTTAGAATAGGCAGGTAAGTTAGCAATCGCCTTATCCATCATTGGAGAAGGTTGGTACATGTAATCATCAAAAGGATTGCTCAGATATTGATTGATAGACTGATCAACAAAGTACTGAAGATTTGCAGCGTGTAATAGGTTTGTTAAAAAGAGAGTTGAAATGAAAAATATAATTTTTTTTACAAATGCACTAGTCATTATTTTTGCCCTATATACTAACCCTGTAAGGGCAGATTTTACAGCAAAAGTTCAGCGGGTGGTTGATGGCGATACAGTTTATGTGGTTGATAAATCTGGAAATGAATTCAAGGTAAGGCTTGCAGGGATTGACGCACCAGAAAAAAATCAATCTTATGGATTAGCATCAGGTCATCATTTAAGTAAGGCTATCAAAAATAGATGGGTTTTTCTTGAATCCAAACCTAGGAAAGAAAAGCTATATTCCGTTGATCGTTATAATAGAGTTTTAGCTAAAATTTTATTGGATGGTCAGGATATAAATTTAATCCAGATTTCAAGCGGATATGCATGGCATTTCAAGAGATACCAAAAAAAACAAAGCCAGGTAGATCGAGAATCCTATAGTAAGGCAGAATTGGATGCAAAAAGGAATCAACTAGGCCTTTGGAAAGAAAAAAAACCGATTGCCCCATGGAAGTGGCGTAAAATGAAAAAATAATTTTTTAAGCTTAGGAGCTGAGTTTTTGAGAAATAATTTATCTACGAACTTTATAACGCTTTTATTACCAATCTTTTTTACTACCCCAGTTTATTCTGCATGCATGGATTTTTATAATCATGAACTAAAAACCTTGCAGGGAAGGGCGTTTAATTTGTGTGAGCATCAAGATAAACCTATTTTATTCGTTAATACAGCAAGTAAGTGTGGTTTTACATCTCAATTTGAGGGATTAGAGAAGCTTTATAAGCAACATAATGAGCATATGCTAGTAATTGGCTTTCCTTCAAATGACTTTAATCAAGAGTTTAATTCTGATAAAGAAATTCAGGATTTCTGCAAGTTAACTTACGCTGTTGATTTTCCAATGATGAGTAGGTCAAATGTTGTTGGGCCTAAAGTAAACCCGGTGTATAAGAATTTAAAACAAATGACAGGGGAGGCACCTATGTGGAATTTTTATAAATATATCGTCATGCCCAATGCTGAATCCGCTTTTGTTTTTCCAAGCACCGTGGATCCAGAGTCTTTAGAAATTATGGGATTGCTCGAGCCTTATTTCGGAGATTAATTTTTCATAAATTGTATGATTATTGCTGAGAGTTCCTCAACTGATTTTGAGGTGGAGTCTGCTGTCGGTATCCNAATTTTTTTCATTAGGTTCTCGGCTTGTTTAATTTCCTGCCTACAATTAGATAGCGATGCATAATGACTGTTAGGCCTTCTTTCACTTCTGAGAGAGTGTAATCGTTCAGCTTTGATTGTGAGCCCAAATATCTTGTCAAGGTATCCTTCTAAGATAGGAGGCAATTTTCCTCTTTCAAAGTCCTCAGGAATTAGGGGGTAGTTCGCAGCTTTGATTCCGAACTGCATTGCAAGATAAATACTGGTGGGTGTTTTACCACTTCTAGAAACACCTATAAGTATGACTTGTGCTTGATTAAGTCCAGTATGGGTCATTCCATCATCATGGCCTAATGCAAAGTTAATTGCCTCCATTCTAGAGCCATAATTATTGGTTTTCATGCTGTGGGAAACCCCAGGCCTTGTTAACGGTTGTTCATCTAGCTCAATTCCCAAGGGATGAATAAATGAATCAAATAGATCAATGTAATAAGCATCTACAGCTTTTAACTCATTTCTTAAGATTTTATTTCCGATTGACATGATGACGATAGGCCTTGCACCAGTCATCATTTTGGCATTAACTATTCTCTTTTGAGCATCCTCAACTTTAGCAATTGAGTCTGTGAAGGGTATTCTAATTTGATCAAATTCAGTTTCAGGAAAATGTGCTAATAGACCACCTAAAGAACCAGCCGTAATACCTGTCCCATCAGATATAAAAAAGGCTGTCCTTTTATTTTTAGCCATTTATTTTTCGCTTAATTTTTTCCATGTACTTATTACTGTATCAGGATTTAAAGACATCGAATCCATTTTTTGTTTCAAAAGCCATTTAGCAAAATCTGGGTGATCAGACGGGCCTTGACCGCAGATACCCACATACCTTTTACTTTTTTTAGCACCTTCAATCGCTAACTCGATTAACCTTATAACAGCTGGATCTCTTTCATCAAAACCATCTGCTAAAATTCCTGAATCTCTATCAGTCCCCAATGTAAGCTGAGTTAAATCATTTGAACCAATTGAAAACCCATCAAAGTAATTTAAAAAATCTTTAGCTAAAATTGCGTTTGAGGGGACCTCACACATCATAATTAGCCTTAACCCATTCTCTCCTCGTTTAAGCCCATTCTTTTCAAGAATATTGATTACTGCTTCGGCCTCCTTGAGGGTTCTCACGAAAGGGATCATCAATTCAATATTTGTTAAACCCATTTCATTTCTTGCTTTCAACATAGCCTCGCATTCGAGTTTAAAACAATCTTTAAATTGATCGGAAATATATCTTGCAGCACCCCTGAATCCAATCATTGGGTTTTCTTCGTCAGGTTCATAGATATCGCCTGCAACTAATTTTTTATACTCATTTGATTTGAAATCCGACATCCTCACAATGACTGGTTTTGGGTAAAATGCAGACGCGATAGTCGCAACACCCTCAGTTACTTTATTTACATAAAAATCTTTTGGAGAAGCATACCCTTTAGACTTAAAGTCAATAGTTTTTTGGATATCCTCTGGCATAGCCTTGTAGTTTAAGATGGCCTTTGGGTGAATTCCAATCATATTGTTAATAACAAATTCAAGTCTAGCAAGACCAACACCATCATTAGGAATTTGTGCAAAGGTAAAAGCCATATCTGGATTACCTACATTCATCATTAGCTTTATGGGTAACTTTGGCAATTCGCCATCATCTTGTACTTTTATTTCAAAATCCAATTTACCCTGATAGACGATTCCAGTTTCACCTTCCGAGCAAGAAACTGTAACGGTATCCTGCTCTGTAAGAAGTTCAGTCGCATTAACACTACCAACAATCGCTGGAATTCCTAACTCTCTTGCGATTATTGCCGCGTGACATGTTCTGCCTCCTCGGTTTGTAACTAAAGCAGAAGCTCTTTTCATAACAGGCTCCCAATTTGGATCAGTCATGTCAGCCACAAGCACATCGCCTGGTTGGACGGTATGCATTTCTGAAGGGTCTTTTACGATTCTTACAGGCCCCACCCCAATTTTTTGCGTAACAGCTCTGCCTGCAACAAGTGCCTTACTAGATTCCTTTAATGTGTAGGTTTCTGTTGTATTTTGATTCTGAGATTTAACTGTTTCAGGCCTAGCTTGGAGTATGTATAGCTTCCCATCAAGCCCATTCCTACCCCACTCAATATCCATTGGGCAACCATAATGTGACTCAATAATCATTGCATAATTAGCTAATTCTGTAACATCCTCATCCTTAATACTAAATTGGTCTGATAAATTCTCTTCGACATCTATGGTGCTTGTACTTAAACCGGCCTTAGTATCCTCACTAAACACCATTTTAATTTTTTTTGATCCAATAGATTTTCTAACTATCGCATTTTTACCAAGATTTAGAAGTGATTTATGAACATAAAATTCATCTGGATTTACTGCGCCTTGAACTACCGTTTCGCCTAACCCATAAGATGATGTGATAAAAATTACATCTTTGAAGCCTGATTCTGTATCAATAGTAAACATGACGCCTGAGGAGCCCATATCACTTCTGACCATTTGTTGTATGCCAGCTGATATTGCAACATCAGAATGAACAAAGTTTTTATGAACTCGATATGAAATTGCACGATCATTGTATAGCGAGGAAAATACCTCCTTAATCGCATGTCTTATATTATCTATGCCATGGATATTTAAAAAACTTTCCTGTTGGCCTGCAAATGATGCATCTGGCAAATCTTCAGCTGTAGCAGAAGATCGGACTGCAAATGTTGTTCCCTTGGGTGATTTCTCTAATAATTTATCATAGTGATTTTTAATGTTGTCTTCGAAGTCTTGAGAGAAGGATGTATCAAGAATCCATTTCCTGATCTTTTTACCGCTATCGGCTAGCTTAACTACGTCATTTACATCTAAATCCTTCAGCTCATGCTCAATTTTTTCTCCCAATCGGTCTTGGGCTAGAAAGTTATTGAAAGCATCTGCGGTTGTGGCAAACCCAGTTGGAACCCTAACTCCCTTTGCTTTAAGCTGAGATATCATTTCGCCGAGTGAGGCATTTTTACCCCCCACAATGGCAACGTCTTTATTTCTGAGTTCTTCGAAAGAAATTATACTTTGTGTCATTAGGTACCTTTGGAATAATCAATAATAATAATTTTGTACTGATTTTTCTATATAAATAATAATAAAGACCGTAATTCTGCCATAATTATGTGATTAATTGTCGACTTAAACTGAATTGATTCTAACAATCAAAAAAATAATATCAAAATTAATTTGAATGACAATCCTCTTAACTATTTGATAGAAAAAATTGTTGTTATTGTCTAAATTTTGCTAAAATGTCTCCCCCAAGCCATCCAGTTAAAAAACTAAGGCTTCATTATTAAACATACTAATTTAAAAACATACGGAGAAATCAATGGCTTCATTACTTGAACAACTAAAATCAATGACAACAATTGTTGCAGACACAGGTGAGGTAGATGCAATTAAGTCTTTAAAACCAGTCGATGCTACAACTAACCCATCTTTACTTTTGAAGGCAAGCAAATTGCCGCAATGTGAGCCTATGATCGAGGAAGCTATCGCATACGCAAAAGGTAAAAGTTCTGACAAGGCTCAACAAATAGAAGATGCCGCTGACAAGCTGGCTGTTTTGGTTGGTTTAGAAATTTCCAAGCACATCCCTGGAAGAATATCTACGGAAGTAGATGCTAGCCTATCTTTTAATGTCGATAAAATGGTTGCTAAAGGAAAAAAAATTATTTCTTTGTATGAGGAAGCTGGATTAACAAAAGATAGAGTCTTAATTAAGTTAGCATCAACATGGGAAGGTATTAAAGCAGGTGAGATTTTAGAAAAAGAGGGGATTAACTGTAACTTAACCTTACTATTTAGCTTTGCTCAAGCAAGAGCTTGTGCTGAAGCAGGTGTTTTTCTAATATCCCCATTTGTTGGGAGAATTTTAGATTGGTATAAAGCAAGCACAGGAGAGGAATACACATCAGAAACTGACCCAGGTGTTGTTTCAGTTCGAAATATTTACAGTTGGTATAAAGAGCACGGATTTAAAACGGTAGTAATGGGCGCGTCATTCAGAAATATTGGTGAAATTACGGCTCTATCTGGTTGTGATCGGTTAACCATAGGGCCAGCACTTATTGAGGAGCTAGCTGCAACAGAAGGCGACCTTCCTCAGCACCTTAAAGATAATGGCGTAACCAAAGAAAAACCTTCTAAACTTGAAGAAGATCAATTTAGATTTGACCATAATGAAGATGCAATGGCAACCGAGAAGCTTTCTGAAGGGATTAGAAACTTTGTGATTGATCAAAATAAATTAGAGGATGCGCTTAGTCAAAAACTTTAAGCAATAGAACTTCATAGATTGACAATATTTAACTGAAGTTATATTATCCTCGGTCTACTCGAAGAGAACACTAAAGTTTTACGAGAAAAAGTTTTACGAGTTTTTAGCGTAGATATTTTATTAATTGAAGTAATATTAAATAATGGGAGATATAAACCATGGCACTAACACAAATGGCACTAGATTCATTAGATTTTGACGCAACAGTAGCATTAGCTGAAACAGTTGCTCCTCACGTAGATATACTAGAAATTGGTACACCTTGTATCAAACACAACGGTATTAAACTACTTGAAACATTAAAAGCAAAGTTTCCAAACAACCTTATTCTTGTTGATCTAAAAACAATGGATGCTGGTGAGTATGAAGCTGAGCCTTTCTATAAAGCAGGTGCTGATATCTGTACTGTATTAGGTGCTTCTGGTATTGCTACTATTAAAGGCGTTATCGCTGCTGCTAAGAAATATGGAAAAGAATGTCAGGTAGATATGATCAACGTTGATGATAAAGAATCTCTAGCAAAAGAAGCTGTTGCTGCTGGTGCAGATATCATTGGTGTTCATACCGGTCTTGATGCTCAAGCTGCTGGTCACACACCTTTTGCTGANCTTGCTGCAATTGCTGCTTTAAATACTGGNGCTAAAATTTCAGTTGCTGGTGGTGTTAAAGCTGCTACAACTCAAGAAGTTAAAGACGCGGGTGCTGCAATTNTTGTTGCAGGTGCTGCAATTTACGGCGCTGCTGATCCTGCTGCAGCTGCTGCAGAAATTACTTCTATCGCTCACTAATAGCGAAAAGAAATTGTATATTTCAAAAAACCCGGCTTTATCGCCGGGTTTTTTTTGGTATCATTAAAGATAAAAATAATGATGAGGAGTTAAAGTTAGTATGGATACACAAAAATTAATTATTGATAAGATTACAGCCGTTCTTGATTCAACAGATAAAAACCAAGCTTCTGAATTGAAAAAACTAATTGACCAAGCGGGGCATATTTTTGTTGCAGGTGCTGGTAGATCAAAATTAGTATCAAGTTTTTTAGCAATGAGGTTGGTTCATTGTGGCTATAACGTGAGTATGGTTGGTGAAATCGTGACTCCAGCGCTGAAAGAGGGAGATTTATATATTGTAATTTCAGGTTCTGGTGGAACCAAAACACTTCTTCCCACACTTGAAACTGCAAAATCCAAGGGTGCTAAGATTGCGGTTGTTTCAATGAAAAGCACATCTGCAATGGCTGAATTAGCAGATTTAACTCTAAAAATGGGCAACGATGAAGTATTTGCGCTTACAAAAGGTTTACCAATGGGGACATCATTTGAGCTATCAACCCTGGTTTATCTCGAAGCAATTATTGGTGAGATTGTCTTTGATAAAGACCTTACTGAAGAGGGCATGAGAGCTATTCATGCTAACCTTGAATAGGGCTTTAATATAATTTACAAAAAAGGACACCTAGGTGTCCTTTTTTTATTCTTTAGAAAAATAATGGTTTTTGATAGATAATAATTTTATGTTAATCAAAAAAATTCCATATCGTATTGATACAACTATTTATTATGAACAAATTCGCCACTTAGATTGGCCTGTTTTTTTGGATAGCTGTTACCAGGCTGATAGAGAAAAAAGCCCNTATGCACGGTATGACATTATTTCAGCTGAGCCTTTCGTTAAAATTTACTCGGATTCAAGTTTGACAAGTGTGTGCGAAAAAAGTCAAACCTATAACTCTGAAGAAGATGGTTTAAAAATAGTGGAGAGATATATTAATCAATATTCAAAACCACATTCAGAAATTCCATTTATTGGCGGCGCAATTGGTTATTGTTCCTATGAGATGAAGGATGCAACAAAAAGTAATTTAAGATTGCCTAAGATGTCGATGGGAATATATGATTGGGCCCTTATAGTTGATCATTTCCTTCAGGAGGCTTATTTAGTAACCACAAATACTGATAAAAATACCAGTAAAAATTGGTCAACCTATATTGACTTATTGAGTGTGATAAAAGTTAACAAAGAAAATAATTTTATTATAAAAGGTGATATAGCCGAGAATCTATCCATTGATGAATATCGTGATAAATTTAATTCGGTGATGAGTTATTTGGAAGAAGGTGATTGTTANCAAATCAATTTATCAAAGCAATACAAAGCATTNGTGGATGGTGATAGCTGGCAATTTTATAAGACCTTCAGAAATTTAAACAAATCAAGATATATGGCTTATTTAGATTTTAAAGATTTTGAAATATTATCAGGTTCACCAGAAAGATTTATTCAAGTTAGCAATGATGTTGTTATTACTAGACCTATAAAAGGAACAAAAGGAAGGAATAAAGACCCAGGTCGGGATAGAAAAAATGCTCTTGCACTTAAAGAATCTCTTAAAGACCAGTCAGAAAATTTAATGATAGTTGACCTTTTAAGGAATGACTTAAGCAAAAATTGCGATATTGGTTCTATTAAAGTGAGTGAGTTGTTTGAATTAGAGTCCTATCCTAATGTCCATCATTTAGTTAGCACTATCTCTGGTAATTTAAGGAGCAATTCAAACATGGTTAAACTTTTTTCAGACTCTTTCCCAGGAGGCTCTATAACTGGAGCTCCAAAAATACGAGCCATGGAGATTATAAATGAACTTGAGGATCACGATAGGGAGCTTTATTGTGGCTCCGTAGCCTATTTCAGCTTTAATCGCTCTATGGACAGCAATATAGCAATAAGAAGCTTATTCAGGAAGGGGGATGAATTATTTTTTTACTCTGGAGGGGCATTAACAATAGCATCAAATGCAAATGATGAATATCAGGAAATTGAGGATAAGGCTAAAATAATTAAAAAAACTATTAACTTTTTCAAGGAATCATAAATTATAGATAAGGATATCGATCTTGCTCGTAGAATTGAGAGATTGATTTTATCTCTGAATTAATTTTTTAAATGTCCCGTAATTTAAAAGTATGGTGGGCAATATTAGTAGGTTAAGTATGGTTGATGTAAACAAGCCCCCAATAATGATCATAGCCATTGGCCCTTCAATCTCCTTGCCTGGTTGATCAGAACCAAAAGCAATTGGTGTTAACGCTAAACCCGCAACAAGGGCTGTCATTAAAATAGAGGGCAATCTCTCCTTAGCACCACGAATTGATGTTTTAGCATTCCAGATACAATTTTCTTCATTTATCAAGTATTGGTAATGAGATATCAGCATAATAGTGTTCCTCAAGGTTATACCAAACAAAGTGACAAAACCAACGAGAGAGCCAATAGAAATCCAACCACCGGTAAAGGTTGCGGCCAATACACCGCCAATNAATGCAAAAGGGAGATTGAGAACTGTTAAGCATAGATTGGTAAAAGACCCAAATGCGATGTAAAGTAAAAGTAGAACAACCCCACCAGCCAAAAGGGATTGAGTGATGAGCTCATTTCTTGCTTGCATGTTTTCTTGAGCTGCACCAGTTATCTCATAATAATTACCCGGATTAAGTTTTATATCTTTTAATTTCTCTTTGAGGTTTTTGGTGAATATATTTATATCAACATTACCTATATTGGCAGTGACGGTTTGAACCCTCTTGCCATTTTGATGCAGAATCTTAGATCTTCCATTTTTTTGGGCAATATCGGCAATTTCAGATAACTGGATTATTTGATTTTGAGCATTTTTGATAGGCAATTTTTTTATATCAAGAATATTATCTCTGGATGATTTGTTTAGCGTTACAGCAACNGTTGTAGGGATGATGCCATTATAAATTTTTGTAACAGGGTAGTTGTCATATGCAGCCCTGATAAATTTTAAAACATCTGCTTTGTTAATCCCGAGAGAGCTCATTTTCTCCGACCTAAGCTTTATAAAGACCTCTGGTGAACCTGGGGGAGACTGAAGTGTAATATCCTTAATTCCATCAATACTGTTTAAAGTCGCGCTAATTAACGCAGCATCTTGATCAATTAAATCAAGATTCTCCCCATAAAGGTTTATTACCACAGACGCATTATATCCAGAAATAGTTTCTTCTATTCTTTCTGTTAGAAAGGTATTGATTGCAAAGTTAACTCCAACGAAACCTTCTTCAAATTCTTGATCTTTATCTCCGTGGAGTATTANCTTCATCTGCTCTAATATTTGATCTTGCTCAGGACCACCCAACCCCTTGTCTAATTCAATTTCAAATTCACTATAATGTGTACCGAATGTATCGGCACCTAATGGCGATCTACCAACCCATTGCGCAATCGATTTTATCCCTTCAATTTTTTCTAATTTTTTTGTCACAAGATTGCCAACCCTAATTGACTCTTGTTCAGATGTTCCAGGAAATGAGGTCATATGCATTATAAAATGACCTTCGTGTAGTGGCGGAATGAATTGTGTTTTAAGGAATGGTAAAAACGACAACCCAATGGCAATAATAAAAAGAGATGAAAAAATAATTAATTTGGATTGTTTTTCTATGTGCAACAAAATAANCTCATATTTCTTTTTTAAGAAACTAACAACAGGTGAATCCTCAACCTTGATGTCTGAATAACCAATCATCAAATAACATAGGGCGGGCGTGATTGTTAGAGCAACAAAAAGGGATGCGGTGATTGATGAAATATATGCGATCGCTAGTGGACCAAAGAGCTTTCCTGCGACACCTGAGAGCGATAGCAGCGGTAGAAAAACTAGCACAATAATAACTGTTGCAAACACGACTGATTTTCGTACTTCCATTGAGGAGTTAAAAACAACCTGATAGAGAGGGAGGGGTTGTTTTTTTTGTTTATTTTGTCGCATTCTTCTAAATATATTTTCAACATCAATAATTGCATCATCAACCACTTCACCAAGCGCAATTGCTAAGCCACTTATAACCATCACATTAAGACCAAAATTAAAATAGCTCATGACTGATATTGCAGATAGAAGGGATAGCGGTATTGCAACAGCAGAGATAAAGGCTGTTTTAAAATTAAAAAGGAAAAGATAAAGAATAGAAATTACAAAAAAAGCCCCGATAATAATATCAATCCTTAGACCCTTTATAGACGCATCAATAAAATTTGAAGGCTTAAATAGGTCGGGAATAATTTCAATATTTTGATTTTTTAATAAAGGCTCAATTAACTTTAAAGCACTTTCTAATTGTTGAGTTAATTTATACGTATCAGCATTTAATTGACCCTGTACAGAAAGGTAGACACCAGGCTTACCATTAATTGATGCTGCGCTGATTGATGGCTCAAAACTTTCCTTAACATTTGCAACATCCCTTATTTTAATGACATTATTATTAATGCTTTTAATAGGCGCAATTTCAATTTCATTGATTGTCTTTGACTGCCCATCAGTATTAATTATTATTCTTTGATTGGCATTTTCGATATAGCCCCCACCCATAACGAGAGTTGAGTTCTTGACTGCCTGAAGAATGTCACCAATAGAAATACTGTACTGGTAAAGTTTTTGAGGGATAATTTCGATGTGTATTTGCCTTACTTTTCCACCAAACCTATTCACATCTGCAACACCCGAAACTGAGATTAATTGAGGAATTATAAGTGTCTCGGCAACCGTACGTAACTCTGACAAAGTTTTACTCTCTGAGTAAATACCGATTCCAAGGACGCTTGAGGCAGAGGAGGTAAGTGGGGCAATAGTTGGAATAATTCCAGTAGGCAGTACCCTGATTAATTTTGAAAGACTTTCTGAGACAGCCTGTCTATTTTGGTGAATATCTGTATTTTCTTCAAAGATTACAGTTACCACAGAGAGTCCTGGAATAGACTGTGACCGTGTTTGTTTGATTCCAATAGTCCCTGATATAGCTTGTTCTATGGGTTTTGAAATTACTGTTTCAACTAAATTTGACGAGAATCCTGGCGCTTCAGTCTGAATGATGACCTGGGTGGGGGAGAATTCAGGAAATACATTAAGCGGGCTTTGTTTTATCTGATAAATCCCATAGGCTATGATGATAAAAGCTAACCCAATTATCACACCTGGATGGCGGATAGAAAAACGAATAACTGATCCCATTTTAAGGTTTAATCCTCGTTTTCGTTCTTAATTTGATACTTAAATTCCTCTGAAAGAAGTAATTGCGCACCATTCGTTACTATTTCATCATCCATTTTAATTTTACCTGCAGGAATAATCCATCCATTTTCGGCCTCATGCATACCTTGAAGTGAGCGCCTTACAAAATTTCCATTATCCTTTATTCGAACATAGGCCCAAGGTTGGCCATTGCTCCAGATAACTGAGGAGTTTGGAACGAGTAGGAAGGTTTGGTTTGAATTTGATTCTAAAGCGTAGGCAGATATTCTTTCGCCAATTGTTAATTTATTATTATTTGTAACGTAGAAGAAGTTTTTACCTATGATTGATTTATCTACTATGGGGGATCGTGCTAAGAGCTTTGCTTTAATTTCGGATGTGCTTGAGACGGAAGGTATGATTACAATGTTTTTTGGGGGAGTTTGTTCACGATCACCCTGTGTAATGGATAAACTAATTAATTGATTTTTATTTTTTAAAATTTTATTTAATGGATGATTTTTATTTTTTAAGGCATCAACAAAAACTTCCCCCCACTGTTGCTTAACCATATTCAGTATATTAATTTTCTCACTTACATGAATATTTATCTCGTTATCTAAATCGCTAATTTCAATCTGTTTAGTATTGATTGCAAGGTCAGAAATATTCTTATCGTCTGCATTAAGCACTTTAAGTGCCTCTAAATGGTTTTTTTCATGTTTAAGTTGGTGATTTAACTTTTCTATTTGATGGTTAATGTTTGCTAGGTTTGTCTTTGCTTTGGTGAGTTGAGAAATATTTTGCACCAAGCCGTAATTGAGTTTTTTCTGATTAATTTGAGTTGATTCTAACGGCCTATATTGAATATTACTATTTGCCTCAACAGAGCTTGGAAGCTTAATTTGGGTAATACCATTTATTATGGTTGTATAGTCGATCACAACCTCTTCATCAGATTCTTCTTCGTCAGGATTGATTCCGATAATTGTTTTATCACCTAAGAGAATAATAATCCAAATTAATACAACAATAATTAATGTTTGTGTAATTATGACAATGGTTGTTTTGTTATTCATAGACCGTAATTAATTGAAGTTGGAAATAATTGGTCCTGAAGAACGCCTTCGGCGATAACCCCTAACTCAATCGACGCATGTGTGGCTCGATGAAGCTCGAATTCAATATCAAACAAGCTAAACATCTCTTTTTCAAGCTCCATTCTATCAATTTGCCCCTCACGGAATCTTTCTTGAAGCTGGTTAACTAGCAGGTCTTTTGATGCTAAAGATTGCTTAACGGCCTCCATGTGTTCTTTGTTCTTTTGTATAGATAAAAACAACTCCTCCACTTGATTGTTAATTTCTAGCTCAAAATTTGTCACTTTACTTGCCTCAAGCTTTCGAAATAATTTTGCACGATCTATATAAGCTTTATTTCTTTCGGGTGTCTTTAAAAGTGTTTGTATGCCCAACCCCCAAACATTATAACCAAAGTCATAAATATAAGCAGGTGAAAATGTCATATCCGGATACTGTTCTGCAATTTCTAGCTTTAGATTGGCCTCAGCGACTGCATATTGTGCTAATTTTTGCCTTAAATCAATTCTATTTAATAGGGCAGTTGAAAGCATTTTACTCTGATCAATATCTGTAAAATATTTTGAAAGACTTGAAGATATTTTATCTTTCGTTTTCTTAAGGTCTATCGCTAATAAGTTAAATTGCTCTAGGCTAAAGCCAATAAGTGTGGCCATATTTTTTGTAATATTTAATTGAAGGTTTTGATGTTTCATTAATTCCTTTTGAATTGAATTGAATTGAATTTTTTCACGTAGTAACTCAACTTTTGAAACTAGGCCATAATTTAGCCTTTTTTGAACCATATGGACAATTGATTGCTGGAGNCGAATTTTATTTTTTAGTATATGAATTAGNTCTTGATTTTTTATATATTCTGTCAGGCTTAAAATCAAACTGTTTCTTAAATTCCAATGAACTAATTCTTTNTCAAGAAGAGCTATCTGTGTTTCGTTAAATGCTAGCTCATACCGAATCAATCTTTTATTTGCCGTTTCATAGGTNAATGTATAGTCAAAATGAAAAAAATTGTCACTAGCGCTATCAATATCTCCTCTCTCGTACCTGGCACCCAAGGAAGANAGAGGNCTCAATGAAGCAATTTTTTCATTACTTTGGATATATTGTAATTCTAAATCAGCAGTTTTTAATTGGGGGTTGAAATATTGTTGAGCAATTAAAAGCTCATCAAGCCCCCAGCTCCCAAATGGAATACTCGCTCCATCAAAATTATTTTCTTTTAAGTATGATAAAAACTCGGGGTCATTAAAATTAGATTGCTTATTATTATGATGAACTTCATTGATATTTAGTGGCTTCTCTTCGTATTCGATAAAGCTGCAAGCATGTAAAAAAAAGAAAAATAAAATTAATGAAATTTTTCTTAAAATATATGTAATTTTAATATTCATTTTTTTAAGATTTATAATTTTTACTCGTGTGTTGTAATTCAAACAATTTTAAAGTAATTGTCGGATATCTACCAAGTAATAATTTAGATTGAATTTTTCGATACCATTTTTGACTAAACTGATATAATACGCGCTTATTATAGATACACGTTTACTAAAACAAGCGAGAGTGGCGGAATTGGTAGACGCACTGGTTTTAGGTACCAGCGCCGCAAGGCGTGAGAGTTCGAGTCTCTCCTTTCGCACCAATTTTTGGGAATTTATTAATGGCCGAAGCTTTAGAAAAAATAAGTAATATCGAGAGAAGGGTTAAGGTTACTGTGCCTGTAGCACCCTTACAAGATCAAATCAATCAACGTTTTCAGCAATTAACCAAAACTGCACGCGTTCAAGGCTTTAGGCCTGGTAAAGTTCCATTGAGTATTATAAAAAGACAATATGGCCCTGACATCAAAACAGAAGTCTATTCGAAAGCGATTGAGGAAAAGTTTGGAAGTGTTATTGAGGAAAATAAAATTCAAGTTGCAGGTATGCCAGACATTCAACATGAACCTCTTTCAAATGTAAGTGACGATTTTGAGTTTACGGCGACCTTCGAAATTTTTCCAGAAGTGAAAGATATTGATGTAAAGAAGGTAAAGGTTACTGATTATGAAGCTGATGTTAAAGATAGCGATGTAAAGAAAACGATAGAAACAATTGCTAAACAAAGGTCTACCTTTGCGCCCGTCAAAAGAGCTTCTAAAATGGGCGATAAAGTTAATATTAAAATGGAATCCTTTCTTGACGGGGAAAAAATTGAGGATACAGGCAATGAAAACATTGAGTTCATCTTAGGTGATGTGAAAAGAGTTAAAGAGATAGACCAACAAATTGTTGGGGTAAAGGAGAACGAGGAAAAAGACTTTGAGGTGAAGTATCCTAAAGATCATGAACCTGCCCAACTTGCCAATAAAACTATTAAATACCATATCAAGATGGTTAATGTTGCAGAAGCTTCATTACCTAAGATCGATGCTGAATTTGCTAAGAGCTTAGGCGTTGATTCTGGTGATGTTAAACAGATGAATAAGGAAATCAAAGCTTCTTTGGTAGATGAGGTTAGCGTGCGAAAAAAAGCTTCGCTTAAAAGACAAATTTTTGCAGAGTTGGTAAAGCTTTCAAATATAGAGCTTCCGAAGTCACTTTTGAATATGGAAATAAATAGAATGATGCAGACAATGCAGCAAAATATTGAAAGGCAGGGAGGTAATGCCAAAGATATTAACTTTCAACCTGAAATGTTTGAAGGAAGAGCAAGAGAGACATCAGTATTAAGATTGGTGCTAGCAAACTTGGTCGATAAAAATAAGCTTCAAGCAAATGAAGACCAAATTAAAGACAAGGTTAAAAGTTTTGCAGGCAACTATGATGATCCCGATAAAGCTGTTAAATGGTTTTATGAAGATAAGCAAAGATTAAATGAGCCAGCAGCACTTGCAACAGAAGANAATGTAGTNGAGTGGATTTTAACTCAATGTAAAAAGTCAAAAAAGAATATATCGCTTGATGAGCTGATGGAGCTTCAGCCAAATGGTTAAAACTGTTGATTCAATAAGTAAGTTCTCTGCAAATAATCTGGGTTATATACCTATGGTCGTTGAGCAAAGTGGGCGTGGAGAAAGAGCCTACGATATCTATTCAAGACTGCTTAAAGAAAGAGTGATATTTTTAGTTGGCCCTATTGATGACATTATGGCTAATGTTGTGGTGGCGCAATTATTATTTTTGGAGGCAGAGAACCCAGATAAAGATATCTCGTTATATATAAATTCACCAGGTGGTTCAGTAACTGCTGGGATGGCCATATATGACACAATTCAATTTATAAAGCCGGATGTGAGTACTTTATGTATTGGTCAGGCAGCAAGCATGGGTGCNTTGTTACTTACTTCTGGTGCTAAAGGTAAAAGGTTTTGTTTGACAAATTCTAGNGTCATGATTCATCAGCCACTAGGAGGCTTTCAAGGTCAGGCATCTGACATTGAGATACATGCAAAAGAAATTCTTTATCTAAAATCTAAATTAAATGATATTTTAGCTCATCACACAAAACAACCAGTTAAAAAGATAGCCGAAGACACAGATCGAGATAATTTTATGAGTTCAGAAGATGCTGTAGCTTATGGAATTGTTGATAAAGTAATTAATAGCAGAGCTAATTTAAAATAAGATTCAAATGGCTGAAGACTCTAAAGAAAAAACATTGTTATGTTCATTCTGTGGTAAAAATCAAACAGAAGTTAAAAAATTAATTGCTGGACCATCAGTTTTTATTTGTGATGAATGTGTTGATCTTTGTAACGACATTATCGTTGAGGAAAATGATTCAAACATAGATATACCTAAAGAAAAAAAAGAAAATAAGCGATACACCCCTAAAGAAATTTTTTCAAAACTAAGCGAACATATTATTGGTCAAGAAAATGCTAAGAAAAGTTTGGCTGTGGCTGTCTATAACCATTATAAGAGATTAAGTTCGCTAGGAAGTGACGGGGAAGATCCTGTTGTAATTGCAAAAAGTAATATACTTTTTATTGGTCCCACTGGATCTGGCAAGACACTTTTAGCACAAACTCTGGCAGAACTACTAGACGTCCCTTTTGTGATGGCAGACGCAACCACCCTTACTGAAGCAGGATACGTTGGTGAGGATGTTGAAAATGTAATGCAAAAACTTTTACAGAAATGTGATTATGACGTCGAGAGAGCTCAAAAAGGTATTATCTACGTAGATGAGGTTGATAAAATCTCAAGAAAGAGTGAAAATCCCTCAATTACAAGAGATGTATCAGGCGAAGGTGTCCAGCAGGCCCTACTTAAGCTTATCGAAGGAACGGTTGCATCAATTCCGCCACAAGGAGGGAGAAAGCACCCCAATCAAGAATTTGTTCAGTTGGATACTACGAACATTCTTTTCATATGTGGTGGTGCATTTGATGGTCTTGAAAAAATAATTCAACAGAGGACGGAGAAGAGTAGCATAGGCTTTGGTGCAGAGGTTCATGGTGAAGATGAAAGCAAAGAAATTGGGAAAATAATTGCTAATGTTGAACCAGAAGATCTTATAAAGTATGGCTTGATACCAGAGTTTATTGGCCGCCTTCCAGTGATTGCCTCCCTAGAGTCACTAGATAAAGATGCATTAATTAAAATTCTTACCGAACCTAAAAATGCGCTAACAAAGCAGTTTAAGAAATTATTTAATATGGAGGGTGTTGAGCTTGAGTTTCGCCCAGATGCAATTGATGAAATAGCATCGCAGGCAATTATAAGGAAAACAGGGGCTAGAGGATTAAGGTCAATCATGGAGGAATCTCTCAAAGAGGTTATGTTTGAATTACCTGGAATAAGTAATTTAAAAACGGTTGTGGTCGACAGAGCTTCAATTAAAGACAAAACAAAACCTTATTTTGTATATTCAGAAGATAAGAAAAAAAATAATCAGATAAAATAACCGAAGTAACTTGATTTTATAAAAATCACCACCATAATTTAATTTAACTAAACATTAAAAAAACTAATATGAATAAATCATACCCAATGCTTCCCTTGAGAGATGTTGTTGTATATCCTCATTTAGTCATTCCGCTTTTTGTTGGGAGAGAAAAGTCTATTACTGCTATTGAAAAAGCCAATGACGGAGATAAAAAAATACTTCTTGTAGCACAAAAATCTGCGAATCAAGATGAACCAAAATCCAATGATTTATATAAAATTGGTACCTTGGCTACTATTATTCAAACACTCAAACTACCTGATGGCACTGTAAAAGTTTTAGTGGAAGGGCTTCAAAGAGCAAATATAAAAAAACTTACGCAAACGGAAGATTTTTGGACAGCACAAGCCACACTAGTTAAAACCCGAGAGCCTAAGGATAAAAATACTACGGCATTTATGAGATCAGTTTTTTCTCAATTTGATCAGTATGTGAAATTAAACAAAAAAATTCCACCTGAAATCCTATCCTCTCTGACATCAATTACTGAACCCGGAAGATTAGCTGATTCAATCGCTGCCAATCTTTCATTAAAATTATCTGAAAAACAAAAAATATTAGAAACATTTGAGGTAAAAAAGCGACTTAATTTACTTTTAGAGCTAATGGAGGCTGAAATTGATATCCTTCAGGTCGAGAAAAAAATAAGAGGTCGGGTTAAAAAACAGATGGAAAAATCACAAAGAGAGTACTATCTGAACGAACAAGTTAAAGCTATACAGAAAGAATTAGGTGATTCAGATGAGGGTGCAGAATTTGATGAACTTCAAGATAAGATTAATAGTACGGAGATGTCAAGCGATGCAAAAGAAAAATGCTTATCGGAGCTTAAGAAATTAAAAATGATGTCACCGATGTCTGCTGAGGCTTCGGTAGTTAGAACTTACATTGAAACAATCGTTAACCTCCCTTGGAGCAAAAGCACAAAAATCAATCATGACTTGAGTGCTGCTGAGATAACATTGGATAATGACCATTATGGCCTTGATAAAGTAAAAGAACGTATTGTCGAATACCTTGCCGTTCAACAAAGAGTAGATAAATTAAAAGCCCCAATTTTGTGTCTTGTAGGACCTCCGGGGGTTGGAAAAACTTCGTTGGGCCAGAGCATTGCTAAGGCAATTAATCGTAAATTTATTCGAATGGCGCTTGGTGGGGTCAGGGATGAGGCAGAAATACGCGGTCATCGAAGAACTTATATTGGTTCAATGCCTGGCAAAATTTTACAGAACATGACAAAGGCAGGAGTTACTAATCCACTATTTCTCCTTGATGAAGTTGACAAAATGGGCCAAGACTTTAGAGGTGACCCTTCATCGGCATTGCTAGAGGTCCTTGACCCGGAGCAAAACCACACATTCAACGACCACTATGCTGAAATAGAGTACGATTTATCTAATGTAATGTTTGTAGCGACTGCAAACTCGATGAACATTCCCGAACCTCTTCTTGATCGCATGGAGATTATCAGATTACCTGGTTACACAGAAGCTGAAAAAGCAAGTATTGCAAAAAAACATCTTCTTCCGAAACAATTACAGACCCATGGTTTAAAAAAATCAGAAATTAAAGTAACGTCCAAAGCCATCAAAGATATCATTCAATACTACTCGAGAGAGGCTGGTGTTCGAAAGCTGGAACAAGAAATATCTAAAATATGTAGAAAGGCTGTAAAAAAATTACTTACAAATAAAAAAATAAAATCTATAAATGTTAACAATAAAAATATCCAAGATTACTTAGGGGTTAAGATTTTTGATATTGGTCTTGCAAGTAAAAAGAATCAGATAGGCCAGGTGACTGGGCTTGCATGGACTCAAGTCGGTGGAGAATTACTTACTATAGAAACAGTAGTTGTTCCTGGGAAAGGAAAAACAATTATCACAGGTAAATTGGGTGATGTAATGCAAGAATCCATTCATGCAGCCATGAGTGTGGTAAGAAGTAGGGCGGATGCTCTTGGAATTGAAAGTGATTTTTATGAGACAAAGGACATACATATTCATTTTCCAGAGGGTGCTACACCGAAGGATGGGCCAAGTGCCGGTATTGGTATCACTACTGCAATTATTTCAAGCCTGACAAGCATACCTGTTTTCAATGATGTTGCTATGACAGGTGAAATTACATTAAGAGGTGAAGTATTGGCTATTGGTGGATTAAAAGAAAAGTTATTAGCAGCCCATAGAGGTAACCTCAAAAAGATTTTAATACCTGAACAAAATATGAAAGATTTGGTAGATATACCATCTGATGTAAAAGATTCATTGAGCATAGTTCCAGTTAGATGGATAGACCAGGTAATAGAGTTAGCTTTGACGAGAAAGCCAAGTAAGAAAAAGGGTAAAACTAAAACTAGTCATAACCCAGAAAAGAAATATGTGAGAATGGATAAGCCAATCTCTCATTAGTAACTCTGCATTTTGCTAGCATTGTTCGTAACTTTATTGTAAAATTGCCGAGCTCAAATTTGACAATTTGGGTGCTTAGCTCAGTTGGTAGAGCGTCGCCCTTACAAGGCGAATGTCACAGGTTCGAACCCTGTAGCACCCACCAGTTTAGGAGTGGTAGTTCAGTTGGTTAGAATACCGGCCTGTCACGCCGGGGGTCGCGGGTTCGAGTCCCGTCCACTCCGCCAAATATTTCAATAAGCCATATGTTTGGCTTATTGATTTAATAAAAGAACTTTAATGTGTGATAAAAAGTCGGATACATAAATTCAGATTATAAAAAATATGTTAGATAAAATACGAAATAATACTCAATCAAAATTTGCTAAAGTTGTCTTAGTTATCATCATCATCCCTTTTGCTTTGTTCGGAATTGATTCATATTTAAGCTCAATAGGTGACGATGTTTATGCTGCAAAAGTAAATGGAGAGTCAATTACTATTCAGAGTTATCAAAATGCACTAAATCGAGTTAAAGATCAGTTCCTAAATCAAAGCACACCCCCAGATCCTGCTATTTTTGAAACTGCAGAGTTTAGAAAGAGCGTGCTAGATGGAATGATTGCCTCAAAGTTAGTAGCTCAAGAGGTAATTAGAGCTGATTTTATTATTAGTGACAATCAACTCAGTCAATATATATTAGGGATGCCGGGGTTCCAAAGAAATGGAAAATTTGACCAGGAAGCTTATGACAATTTAGCTATGAGGCAAAATTTGACCCCTAAAAAACTTGATGAATTGATTCGTAAAGATCTAGCTAAACAACAAGTTAAAGACAGCATAAATAAGTATATTTTTGTAACTAAAGAAAAAATCCAGAAGCTTGTAAATTTAGCATATCAGAAAAGAGATATTAGTATGTTAGAGCTTAGGCTTGATGATTATTTGAAGAAGGTTAAGGTTGGTGATGATGAAATTAAAAATTATTATGAGACAAACCCTAACAACTTTATTATGCCAGATCAGGTAAAGGTAAATTTTTTACTTTACTCAGTTGCAGAAATTCTCCCAAAAGTAAAAATTACAGATGCGGAAGTAAAGCAATATTTTGAGGAAAATAAAGCCCAATTTGAGGGTTCACAAGAGAGACGAGCAAAACATATCTTATTTTCAACAGATTCAGATATGACCAACGAAGAATTAAATGAAACTAGGAAATTAGCTGAATCAGTTAGAGATAGGGCTATTAAATCACCCAAGAAATTTGATGACCTAGCAAAAGAACATTCCAAGGACTCTGAATCTGCTAAAAAAGGCGGTGATCTCGGATTTTTTTCTAGAGGGATGATGGTAAAAGAATTTGATGAAACTGTTTTTGATATGAAAGTAGGGGATGTGTCTCCATTAGTTAAAACCCAGTTTGGATTTCATATTATCAAATTAACAGAGATTAAGGGNGAAGAAGTTACCTTCGACTCTGTAAAGGCACAAATCAAAGGTGAAATTTTGTACGCCAAGGCCCAACAAATTTATGCAGAGGGCGCTGAGGAATTTGCAAACTTAATATATGAAAAATCAGATTCTCTCCAACCAGCAGCTGATAAATTTGATTTAACTATACAGGAAAGTCAGTGGTTGACACTTGATACAGCGACGAAATTTTTTAACAATGAGGCTTTTGCTCAAGCCGTATTTGATCCAGAAGCGATTGAACTTAAAACCAATATCAATGCAATTGAAGTTTCTCCAAACAATTTAATTTCAGCTCAAGTGATAGATTTTAAGCCTAGCGCCCCAAGAACACTTGATGACACCAAAAAGGAAATAAAAGAATTTTTAATCAAAAGTAATGCACAAAAACTAATGGTTTCTGATGGTGAGGCGTTAATTAAAAAATTAGAATCTAAATCTGAAAAAGTTGAATGGATTGATGAGTTAGTTATTGACAAGGTAGACCCTCAAGGAATTTCTAAACCTATCGTTAGAGCAATATTTAGTATGAATCAAGACAAACTTCCTTCCTACGAGGGGATTTATGACCCAGCAAAGGATGAGTACATCGTTGTAAGGCTAAATAACGTTATTAGTAATGAGGTTACTGATAATTTATCCGTAGATATTTATCGGGATGAGTATGTAGCTGCCCTTAAAAATGAGATTGACAATGCTTACGTTGATGACTTAAGGTCGTTGGCCGATATAGAATATAATCCGCAAGTTATTCAGTTTAGAAATTAATCTACTGTTCCTGCAGCTGTAATGTTCATACCAGCATCTACATAGGTTATTTCACCTGTAACACCAGAAGCTAAATCACTACATAGGAATGCTGCTACGTTACCTACCTCATCTGTTGTTACATTTCTTTTGAGNGCGGTATGTTTTTGATTAAANTCATACATTTTATCAAAATTTGCAATTCCTGAGGCTGCTAATGTTTTTATAGGGCCAGCAGAGACCGCGTTTACCCTGATATTCTTATTACCCAAACTATGTGACATATATCGAACATTTGCCTCTAAGCTAGCTTTAGCTAAACCCATAACATTATAATTTGGCATAGTTCTCTCAGCCCCAAGGTAACTAACAGTAAGAAGGCTTGCATTTTGATTTAAAAATGGGAGAGCGGCCTTTGCTAAGGCAGTAAAACTATATGAGCTAATATCATGAGCTATTTTAAAATTTTCCCTAGAAGTTGACTCAACGAAGTCACCTGTTAACGCATCCCTGGGAACAAAAGCAATAGAATGTATTATGATATCAAAGGTTTTCCAATGCTCTGACAGTAAGGGAAAAACGTGATTTATATCATCGTCTGAAGAAACGTCGCATGGTAAAACAATATTTGAATCAAAAGCACTAGCTAATTTTTCAACGCGACCTTTATGTTTTTCCATTTGGTAGGTAAATGCTAATTCAGCACCTTGCTCTTTCATGCTTTTTGCAATCCCATAAGCAATTGAACGTTCACTTAATAAACCTAAAATAAGCGCTTTTTTATTTTTTAGAAATCCCATAAATACCTTTTGTTAATAAAATTTTATTTATTTATTTATTTTTTGGATCAAGCACGTCTCTTAAGCCTTCCCCAAGGAGATTATAACCTAATACGGTAACAAGAATAGCCAAACCTGGGAATAAAGAAAGCCACCATGCAAATTGAATATACTCCTTTCCATCAGTTAGTATGTTTCCCCATGATGCAGTAGGAGCTTGAACACCCAACCCTAAAAAGCTTAATCCGGACTCAATTAATACAGCACTAGCTATCCCAAGGACAGAGCTGACAATAATGGGCGTTAGGCTATTTGGAAGAAGATGTTTTGTGATGATCTTTCCATTGCTTGTGCCCATAACAATTGAAGCAAGCACATAATCTCTCTGCCTTAAACTTAAAAATTCTGCCCTTACCAGCCTGGTAACTCCCATCCAAGAGGTAAGGCCAATAACGATCATGATATTCCAGATTGAAGGGGTTAGAAATGCGATTACAGCTAAAATTAAAAAGAAAGTAGGTATGGATAACATGATATCAACAAGGCGCATAATAACTGAATCCAACCAACCCCCATAAAAGCCTGCAATTGAGCCTAGAATGATCCCAATTAAAGTCGCTATACCTACAGCAACAAACCCAACAAATAGTGAAATTCTAGCGCCATATAGCATTCGTGATAGAACGTCTCTCCCTAGACCGTCCGTTCCCATTAAATGATCCAATGAAGGGGGTAATAGAATGGAGTTGATATCAATATAGTTCGGATCATAAGGGCTTAAAAAATGAGCAAATATAGCAACGAATAAAATTATGGAGATAATGATGAATCCGACAATAGCAAGAGAATTACCTTTAAAAAAAATCATTTAACCAACCCCTTTCTTATTCTTGGGTCTGCCCATGCGTATCCGATATCTGCTATTAGAGTGCCCAATAAAGTAAGAACAGATCCAATAGTAAGTATTCCCATAATTACAGGAAAATCTCTCATTAAAACAGAATCATAAAATAGTTTTCCCATTCCTGGGATAGCGAATATAGACTCAGTAATTACTGAGCCACCAATCAAGCCCGGAATAGAAAGACCTATAATTGTGATTAAAGGGAGAATTGCATTTTTTAGAGCATGCGTAAAAATAATAGTTTTTTCTTCAAGTCCCTTAGACCTAGCAGTCGTAATGAAGTCTTGGTGAAGGACGTCGAGCATCCCATTTCTGACGTACAAAGATATTCCAGCTAACCCACTTAACATTGATATAGAAACGGGTAGGATTAAATGTTTCAAAAGATCAAGAAATTGACCAATTTCAGAGAAGTTTTTATAGTCTAGTGAATGAAGTCCAGATATTGGAAGCCATTGGTTTAGGACGCCAGTCCAATACATAAGTAATAGTGCAAGCCAAAAACCTGGGATTGCGAAAGCGACAAAAATAAAAAAAGTTATCGATCGGTCAACAATAGAATTTTGTTTTACCGCAGAAATGGTACCAAGAATGATTGAAATAGAAAATATTAAAAAAATACCAATTAGATTAATTAGAAGTGTTATGGGGAGTGATTCTTGAATTAAGCCTTTAATAACGTTGCCATTGTTATCTTTTTTCTCCCATAGGACAGGTCTCTGATGTGATGCAAATGAATTTCCGAAATCTAACTTAACCATTCTTTTAAGCCATAAGCCATATTGGATAATGACGGGTTTATCTAAGTTGTAAAACTCCCTTAATTTCTGTCTTGATTCTTCTGATGCCTTTGGATTAAAGGATGCTTCGGATGAAGTTATATCACCAGGCGCTAAATGCATAATAAAGAAGGATATTAGGCTAATACCTATAAGCATAGGTATCATCCACAATATTCTTTTGATTAGGTATTTAATCATTTATCTGTAAACTCGTTTCTTCTTAAGCTTTTGGGAATATACCAATTGTAACTGTTATGATAAATGCCTGCTGGCGGAGCTGGCATTTTAATGCCCTTGATTCTTTTATTTACTGCTGTCAGGCCATAACCTGCATATAAGTAAACAATGGGCGAGTCTTCCAATAAATGCTTTGAAAATTCATGATAAATTTTCTCTCTTTTGTCTAAATCTAGCTCCCTTCTTCCTTTCTCAAGTAGCAAGTCAACCTTTTCGTTATGGTAACCTACAAAATTAAATTGCCCGGGCCCTTGTTGTGAGGAGTGCCATATATTGTATTGATCTGGATCTAAAGATAAACTCCAACCAAGAACAACCACATCGAAATTACCTGTTTTTATAAATCTATTCACAAAGCTTGCCCACTCAATCACTCTGATGGAAACCTTTATTCCAATTTCTTTGAGTCTGCGTTGAATTAATACAGCAGTCATCTCTCTTTGTTTATTTTGATTTGTAATGATTTCAAACTCTAACGCTTTTCCTTCTTTCACTAAAAAATTATTACCTGACATTTTATAGCCGGCCTCTTTAAGCAAACTAAGAGCTTTCTTAGGGCTGTAGGCATAAGGCTTTAAGGAGGGGTTATTCCATCTCGTTCCAGGCTTATATGGGCTAGATATAGGCTCTCCTAATCCTAAAAGAACCCCTTTAATAACCTCTTCTTTATTAATCGCATAGTTAATAGCCTGTCTAACCCTTTTATCATCGAAGGGTTTTTTATTAAGATTGAATCCCAAATAGGTATAACCATTACCCATTTCCTTATAAAGCTCAGTCCTGCGTTTTAGTTTAGGCTTGGCTGGAAAAACCCTTTTGAATTGAATTGGATTAATGTTCATTAAATCGATATTTCCAGCTGAAAGCTCCAAAAATTGGGACGAAGTGTCGGGAATAATTCTTGATGTTAGCTTATCTATATGAGGAGCTCCAAGGACTCCGTTATCACTTTTGATTAGATTAACTTGTTGCCCGCTGATCCAATCGCCAAGTTTGTAGTAGTTTGAACCTATTGGTTTTCTTGAAAAGAAAGTGCTGTTGATATCTTCATTTTCCAGTATATGTTTCGGTAAAATTTCTAGTGAAGCCCATGTATCTAGTGCGGGTGCATAATTTTGATCATAGGTCACAATGAAAGTATGTTCATCTGGAATTTTTGCTTCACTTACAAGCGTATAATCAGCCCCATAGGGCGTTCTTGTGTTTGGATTAGTTATTAGCTTCCAAGTAAAATATACATCCGCGCTAGTGAGCGGAACACCATCTGACCATTCAAGCCCTTTTTTGATTTTAAAAGTAATTGTTTTCTGGTTTTTTGAGATTTTCCAACTTTCTGCAATATCCGAGGTGAAGTTAAGATTTTCATCATATCTTATGAGGGAATTAAAAATTTTACTTGCAATTGCACTTGATGCACTGTCACCCGCTATCATTGAAATAAGGTTACTTGGCTCCGCAGACATTGCATTGATAAGAACGCCACCATTAGATAAATTATTATCTTTATAATCAATAACTTCTGAATTATTATTTGAGCAACTTATTAAAAAAATAAGCAACAAAATTAGTAAAAAAATTTGTTTCAAGATTATTCTCTTAATCAATTATTGTGGTATATCTATGGTTGTACCTATGATTATTATATGTGAATCAAGTTCATTAAATTCTTTTAGATCTTCTATAGAAACTTTGTATTTTCTAGCGATGCCTCCAAGAGTATCGCCCTTTGAAACATGATGTGTACCCACCGATGTATAATTAAAGTCACCTGTTCCTTTTAGGGTATATTTACTCTTAAGCTCATTGCTTTTTGGAATTAAAACAGTACTATTCCTTCTGAACGTGACCCTTCCATTTAGGTTGTTTATTCTTTTAAATGTACTCAAGTTAACATCAAATTTTTTAGCCACCCTCATAATTGACTCTCTTCTTTTGGGCTTGTACAAAATCCAATTAGAAAGAGGGCCGTCATGCTCGGCTAAATTTTTACTGTATGTATTAATTTTATATTGAGGTAATAAAATTGTAGTAGGTTGAGATTCTTTTGGTATCAATGGTCTTTTGTGATGCGCATTAAGCAACTCAAATTCCTCAGAAGATATATCTGCTAATTTCAAAATTAGATCTATATCCATTTGCTCAGTTATGGTTACTTCACCAAAATATGGTTCATTAGGGATTTCAAGCACCTCTACATTATATTTTGATGGGTTTTGTATGATGTGTTTCATTGCAATTAGCTTTGACACATACTCATCCGTTTCTCTTGGAAGGCTAATCGTGTAGTAGTCTGTAGCTCTTTTACGTCTTTTATTTTTTTTAATTTCTCTGCTTACCTTTCCTTCACCTGCATTATAAGCAGCAAGCGCTAGCTCCCATGTTCCAAATTGTTTGTATAGTTTTTCTAGATAATTTAGCGATGCATTTGTTGATAGGATGACATTACTTCTTTCATCTTTCCACCAGTTTTGTTTCAGACCATAGTTTTTCCCAGTTGAAGGTATAAATTGCCAAAGCCCAACCGCCTTCGCATTTGATCTTGCAATGGGATTATATGCGCTTTCAATTATTGGAAGCAATGCAATTTCCATTGGCATATTTCTTTTTTTGACCTCATGGACAACATAGTAAATATACCTTTTAGCTCTTTCAAACATTCGATAAGTATATACAGGATGCTCACTGTACCAGCGCTCATATTTTTTAACCACTTTCTTAGCCCATTTCTTTTTGGGATCGGGAATTCGATATCCTTTATTTACAATATTCCAGATATTTTCTGGCCTCTCCTGAATCCCAACTTCAGTTGTAAAGAGGCTTTTCTCATTTAATGGTTTAGGAATTGTAAGATAGAAATTTTTTTTGCTTTGAGAAATTTCGTTGCTATCAGCTTCCTCAATATATTCAAAAGTTTGTTGTTGGGCATTAATGCAATGACAATGATTGTGACTAGATTCTGCTTTAAGATTAATTGGGGAAATAAAAATTATTAAAACAAGACAAATGAAAAAAATATTTGTTGTAAGTTGATTCATTTTAAAAGTTATCCTTTCTTATTCTTCGCTCTTTAAATTGTGTTAAATTTTTTGATCGAAGAAAGGGGTTTGTTTTGAGTTCATCATAGAGCGTTGATGGAAGGGTAATATCTACGCCAGTTAATCTTTTTTTTCTTGATATAAGGTCTTTATTATTTTTTTCTTCCGTGAGTGCAAATTCAATATTTTTTTTTGTATATTCATGGGCACAAAAAATTTTAATTGACCCCGGCAGTTTTGATAATAACTTCAAGGATGTATGCATTTGAGAAAAAGTCCCCTCGAATAATTTTCCGCACCCACAACCAAATAAAGTATCTCCGCAGAATAGATGATTTTTATCGGCAAATACAATGTGATCAAGTGTATGTCCTGGTGTTTCAATAACCCTGAAAGAGATACCAAGTTCATTTATAGTTATAAGGTCATTATTACTTACTAAATCATAGGTGAAGTTAAATTCATTTTTAGGCCCATATATTTTGACATCTGGATAAAATTTAATTAAATCTTCTATGCCTCCAATATGATCAGCATGTTTATGTGTTATCAAGATGCCTTTTAGATTAAAGCCTTCTTTTTTTAACAAGCTTAATACTGGTGAGGAGTCACCTGGGTCGACTATGACTACATCCCTATTTTTTTTTATCATCCAAATATAATTATCTGTAAAAGATTTTATTGGGTGTATAGATATATTAGTATTTTTTGGTAGACTGAATTGCATATGTATTTAAAATTTTACTATAGATTTAATGGAATATTTTAAAAATGAATTGGTTTGATACTGAGTTAGGGAAGAGCCTTGTTGATTTTGAACAAAAGGTTATGCAAAAGTACCTTCAGCAGAAATTTGGTTATTATGCCTTGCAGCTAGGTGAGCATAAAAAAAATTTAATTAAAGCTGCAAAAATAAAACATCATATTATCGCAAGAGGCAAAGAGAAAAATGTCGACTTAGATGAAGAATGGTTACCATTCGATTTTGATTCAATTGATTTAATTTTATGTTTACATTTATTTGAAAGGGTAGGCAACCCACAAAAACTTATGGATGAGTTATTTAGGGTAACAGTTTCTGGTGGTTATATTATTTTATGTGGATTTAATCCAATAAGCTTTGCCGGCTTAAGGAAATTGATAAAATTTGATAATTTTTATCCCTGGAATGGAAGTTTTTTGAGCATTTCAAGAATACAAAATTTATTAAAGCAATCGGGATTTACATTGAGGGAATCAAAATTTGAACATTATCAACCTTTATTTTTTGATGGTAAATCAAACATTAACAATAATTTAGAAAAAATAGGTAACAGGTGGCTACCACTTTTTGGTAATATTTATTTCATAGTTGCCGAAAAGGTTACTGTTTCAAAGGCTCCAAAAAAAAAGGAATGGAATAAAATAAAGAAAAGAGAAGTGGCGGTGACTAAATCATATGATTAAAATTTATACTGATGGAGCATGTAAGGGGAATCCTGGTGTTGGTGGATGGGGAGCCTTAATTATTCAAGATAAAAAAAATATAGAGCTATTCGGCGGTGAAAATAAAACAACAAATAATCGCATGGAATTAATGGCGGTCATAATGGCCCTTAAAGAAATATCACCCTCTATTGAGCTTACTATTTATACAGATTCTACCTATGTGCAGAAAGGTATAAGTGAATGGATCAAAAAATGGAAAGTTAATAGCTGGAGGTCGAGTAGCAAAAAGCCAGTTAAAAATAAGGATTTATGGGTTGAGTTAGACGAAGCATCATCCTCAAGAAAAATTAATTGGGAGTGGGTTAGAGGGCATGCAGGCAATGAAGGTAACGAAAAGGCTGATGAGTTAGCCAATCAAGGCGTCTTCTCAATGCTGGAGAAATAATGAGGCAAGTATTTTTAGACACTGAAACAACGGGGCTTGATCCAAATCAAGGTCATCGGATTATCGAAATAGCTGCTGTTGAAATTAATAATCGCCAACTATCTGAGAATCAATTTCATATTTATGTAAACCCAGAGCGAGAAATTGATGCTGCCGCTCAAGAGGTCCATGGAATAACGCTTGAATTTTTAAAAGATAAAAATTTATTTAAAGATGTAGCAGATGAATTCTTAAGCTTCATTAAGGATAGTGAGCTGATTATTCATAATGCACCGTTCGATATCGGTTTTCTTAATATGGAGCTCGGAAGGATTGGCCTTGCCAATATTCAGGAGCATATAAAAAAAATTACAGACTCTTTAGTTATGGCAAGAGAATTGAGGCCTGGTCAAAGAAATAACTTAGATGCCTTATGTCGAGCATACAAGGTTGATAATTCGAAAAGAAGTCAACATGGCGCACTTTTGGACGCGCAATTACTCAGTGAAGTTTATTTGGGAATGACGCGTGGGCAGGAAGATATAGCGATAAACTTTTCTCAAAATGAAAAAGAATTACCTTTGGGTAGGGTTGACCAAGATATGTTAAAGGTTGTTCCGGCAAATGAAGATGAAATTTCATCTCACAATGCATACCTTAAGAAAATACAGACCAAATCATCTTGGTAATTGCAAACCCTTAGTTCTAGCTTGCTAAAGCATCAGCCCAATTATTAGGGGTCTCATATAGCCTAACTTTTATTGGCCTTATAAGGTCCCCAAATTCATTTTTAAATGCGTTAGAGAGTGATTCAAGGGCGATAAGTGCCATATTTTCTGCGGTGGGGACCTTAGTAAAGATTACAGTTTTATGATTATCTAAGGAATTTAAAAAATCAATTACTTTGAAATCTTTTTTATAGACGATAAAAGCATGATCCCATTGATTAACAATAACTTCCTTAATAAGGTTTTTAGCATCCTTAAAATCCATAACCATCCCAAAATCTGATTCATGACTTTGTTCTTTGATACTTCCTTTAACAGTAACCTCAATCGCATAGCGATGCCCATGAAGATTTTTGCATACACTTTTGTGGTTTGGGATTCTATGTCCCGCATCAAATTCCATTCTTGTTGTAATTTCCATTATTAGCTCTTATCGATAGCTTGAATTCTAATGGATGCTGGTGGATGTGAGTGATAGAAGGCTGAGTAGACAGGGTCGGGCGTCAATGTAGACGCATTATCACGATAAAGCTTTATTAAAGATTGCTTCAAGTCAGTGGGTTTAGCAAATTCACATGCATATTCATCTGCCTCGAATTCATATTTTCTTTGAAGTCCGCTAATAAAAGGACCAACAAAAAACATAACAAAAGGTAATAAAACTAAAGTAAATAACATAAGAAAATTTACATCACTTAAAGCCTCAATTCCTAGCCCATTATAAAATGCCTGCGTGTCTTTAAGCCCGCTAAAAAAATAGAGACTAAAGAAAATCAAAGTAATTTGAATGAATAATAATTTTTTGACATGATTTCGCTTGAAGTGTCCTAGCTCATGGGCAATAACCGCTTCAATTTCTTTGGTATTTAATTTTTCAAGTAATGTATCAAAAAATATAATCCTTTTTGTTTTTCCAAATCCACCAAAAAATGCATTACCATGCGTGCTTCTTAAAGAACCATTCATCTCAAACAATCCACTAGACTCAAAGCCACACCTCTTTAATAATTTCTCTATATTTTTTTTTAAATTTTTATCTTTTAGAGGGGTGTATTTATTAAATAATTGTTTAAGTACCGGTGCTAATGCAACACCAGCAATCGAAAAAATACTTAAAAAAATCCAAAGCCATACCCACCAATTTGTTCCAAGCTCAGATAGTATCCAAAGCGCAGAAAAAGAAATGATTGCTGTTAAAGGGATCATCACAACAAATATAGATTTAATTTGGTCTATAAGAAATAGNTTTGGAGTTATTTTATTAAAATCATATTTAGCTTCAATNACAAATGTTTGATAGATGGCTGAGGGTATATTTATTAAATGAAGAGCTATGAATATACTGGTAATAACGACAGCACCATTAAGTAGGGGATTTTCAAAATACTGCCCCATAGCATTATTCATTAAATTAATACCACCACCTAAAGTGAGGAAGTATAAAATAATTGCACCAAACACAAGCTCAATGGAGTTAAAGTTTATTTTTGTAACAGTGTAATCAGCAGCTTTTTTATGATCAGTTAATTTAATAACTTTTGTAAATGCGGCCGGAACCTTTTCTTTATTTTTTAAAACGAATTTTTTTTGTCTTTGACCTAAATAATACTCAACAGTTGTTGTAAGTATTAACAAAAAAATAAAAATAAATTGATAGCTCTCAGCCATGACTTATACTCTATAATAACTAAAATAATATTGTGCAGTAAAAACAATCTAAAAGTAAGTAAGAAGNTATAAATCTATGTGTTAGCTATAAATTTTAATGGAAATCATGATGAGTAAAAATCATAATAATTTAATTTGGATTGATATGGAAATGAGTGGCCTAAACTCACAGACAGATAAAATCCTTGAAATTGCCATTATTATCACAGATCCCTTTTTGACTATTTTAGAGGAGGGCCCAGTTTTTGTTTTAAAGCAATCCGATGAAGTGTTAGCAAAAATGGATGCTTGGAATCAATCAACTCATGGAAAATCTGGTTTGATTGAGAAAGTAAAAAATTCATCCTTGAGTGAGGGGGTAGCAACTCATCAGTTGATTGAGTTTATCTCTAAGTATGTAGGAAAAAATAGATCCCCCATGTGTGGAAATTCAATTTGCCAAGATAGGAGGTTTCTAGCAAAATACATGCCTGATCTTGAATCATATTTTCACTATCGGAATTTAGATGTAAGTGTTTTTAAGGANTTGGCTAAACGATGGAAGCCCGAACTAATCGATGGNTTTAAGAAGGGTGGCAAGCATGAGGCGCTTGCTGATATTCGAGAATCTATTGAAGAGTTGAAGTACTACAGAGAGCATTTTATAAAAATATAAACCCATGTTCACCTTATCAAATTTTATTTTAGTAGGCATAGGGGCGGCAATTGGTGCTTGGCTGAGGTGGTTAATAACATACTTTTTTACTATAGCTGACCCCACCTTACCTCATGGAACACTTGCTGTTAATCTCATAGGTGGTCTTATTATCGGAATGTCATTTGCCGCGATACAAAGTACTGCTTTTGAGATATCAGAAGAAATTAAATTAATCTTAAATGTTGGGTTTTTAGGAGCCTTTACTACTTTTTCAACTTACTCCGTTGAGCTACTCAATCTCTTTCTCAAAGGTGAAGTAGCCTTAGGTATATTTTTTGCTGTACTAAATGTAATTGGTGCCTTGCTTTTTTGCTTTATTGGTTGGTACTTATTTAATCTTTTTTTGAAGTAACCTTTTTTTTCTTAGGTTTGGATGCAGCCTTTGGTTTTGGGGCTTTAGTCTTTTTAGTCTCAATCATCACCAATTCCTTGGTTTCTTTTTTATCTTCTTTTGGTTTTTGCCAATCAGCAACTTTTTTAGGCGATGATTTTTTTGGTTTCTCTTTTTCAGGTTCCGATGCAGGTTTGTTTGAAGTCTCAACAAGCTTTAAACCAACACTATCTAAATCCACTTTTGGTAATTTTTCAGCCTTTTTCTTTGGTTTGGGTGCGATTGATTTTTCAGCCAAAACAGGTTTTTTTTCATCACGCATCTTATTTTCCGTTGTGTCATGATGAATTTTTTTAGGAGCTTTGTTGTCAGATGGGGGGGTAGAATTTTTTGCAACATTATCTTTAGAAAATTTATCTTTATAGTTAGATTTTCTATTGCGATTGTTTCTCCTATTGCGATTGTTTCTCTGTTGATTATCTGCCCTTTGGTGTTTATCCCCCTCCTCAATAATTTTTTCTTTGGGAACTTCTTTTTCTAAAGTTTTACTAGTTTCTGCTTCATTGCTTGGAGCAATTAAATCTTTTATAAATCCAAAGATTGATTTATTCTTTTTACCTGCTGGAGTAGGGACAATTTGCTTAACTGCTGGCTCTAGTTTTTCTTGCTTAGCTTCAGCCTTATTATTTTTTTCAGCATCCTCTTCGAGTGGCTGNTCTACAACCTTATAGCTTGCTTTCCCACTATTTTGAGATGAACGTTCAATATGAAATTTTGGAATTTCAAAGTACCTATTTGGTATCACAGTAATTGCACACTCTGACTTAATTTCAATATCCCTTATATCTTTCCTTTTTTCGTTTAATAACAAAGTGGCTACCTCTATTGGCAATTGGATCGATATACTTTGTAGTTTAGCTTTATTGGATTCTTGTTCAATCATCCTTAGCATAGATAATGCAGTTGATTGGATATCCCTAACCCTTCCTGTTCCTTCACATCGAGGGCAAATGCCACTTACAGATTCACCGAGACTTGGTCTTAGCCTTTGTCTTGAGATTTCAAGNAAACCAAATCGTGATATTTTATTCGTTTGTATTCTTGCTTTGTCATGTTTGAGTTCATCACGCATCTTATTTTCTACGCTTCTTTGATTTTTTTGATTTTCCATATCAATAAAATCGATGACAATAAGCCCTCCAATATCTCTCAGTCTTAATTGTTTAGAAATTTCAATTGCAGCTTCAATATTTGTATTAAAAGCAGTGCTTTCAATATCCTTGCCTCTTGTTGATCTACTTGAATTAACATCAACCGAAACAAGTGCTTCGGTATGATCAATTACTACGGCACCACCAGAGGGAAGCTGAACCTCTCTTAAAAAAGCAGATTCAATTTGGCTTTCAATGCCATATTTTGAAAATAGCGATGTTTCTTCATCATAGAATTTAATTCTATCTGCGTAGTTCGGCATTACATGGGACATAAATTGATATGCTTGGTCGAAGATTGATTGTTTATCAATAATAATCTCTTCAATATCTGTATTAAAGTAATCTCGAATGGCCCTGACTACCAGATTACTTTCTTGGTAAATTAAAAAAGCACCAGATTGNGCTTTTGCCGCTCCCTCAATTGCAGTCCAAAGTTGATTTAAGTAGTCTAAATCCCATTGAATTTCTTCAGCAGACGCCCCNATGCCGGCAGTTCTTCCAATAACGCTCATACCTTTTTTAACTTTTATTTGAGATAGAATATCTTTAAATTGAGTTCGCTCTTCCCCTTCAACCCTCCTTGAAATACCTCCTCCATCATTATTGTTTGGCATTAGGACAATATATCTTCCCGCAAGTGAAAGGTAGGTTGTCAGCGCTGCTCCTTTATTACCTCTTTCATCCTTACTTACTTGAACAACTAGCTCTTGCCCTTCGGTAATCACATCCTTAATTGATATACTTTTTTTTCTAGTTTTTTTTGAATATGAATCCGGTGATATTTCCTTGAATGGGAGAAAGCCATGGCGATCTACTCCATAATTGACAAAAGCAGCCTCAAGAGATGGTTCAATTCGGGTGACAACTGCTTTGTAAATATTACTTTTTCTTTGTTCTTGATTTCCTCTTTCAAAGTCTAGGTCTTCAAGTTTNTTTTCGTTAATTGTTGCAACTCTTAGCTCTTCAGATTGAGTTGCATTAAATAGCATTCTTTTCATTTTTTAATCTCCAATTTAAGTTTGAAGATTTTATATAAAAGAATATAGGCGAAATATAAATAAAGGACTCAATATGTNAGTAAAATAGCAATAAAGCTATTTAAATCAATGAATTATCTTGTCTTGCTCTTGTTTTTGGTCTTTATTTTTAATATTTTTTTAAATTAAAACTTTCTACTATATTATTTTTTTAAAATCTTTTTTATGTCTGCCTCTTTTATATTTTTTTAAATAGGTGCGCAGATCAAACCTTGAATTCTTTGTTTATGTATAATTCAGATCATTAATATTATCTTTTGCACTATTGCAAAAGAAATCTGAGTTTCAAGTATAAGTTATAAACTAGACGAAAACAAATAATGGCCAACTTTATCGAAAAAAAAATTACATACAAACTTGTCGACGAAGGTAGTGTTGGTCAGAAAGTAGATAATTTTTTAATAAAAATATTAAAAGGTGTGCCAAAGAGTCATATATATAAATTATTAAGAACTGGACAGATAAGGGTAAATAAAAAAAGAGTTAAAACAGAATATAAGCTTTGTAAGGGGGATGAATTAAGAATTCCACCAGTTGATTACAAAGAAAAAACTACTCCTAAAAATTTAAAAATTGATAATNGAACAAAAAAATCCATTACTAAAAATATTCTGTATGAAGATGACGATTTATTTGTTATAAACAAGCCNAGCGGNCTTGCGGTTCATGGTGGAAGCGGTCTTAGTTTTGGTGTTATTGAATTGCTTAGAGAGATTTATCCTAACGAAAAATTTTTAGAGCTTATTCATCGACTTGATAAAGAAACTTCGGGGGTGCTTTTAGTCGCAAAAAAAAGGGCGGCTTTAGTCGAAATTCAAAAACAAATAAGAGAAAAGCGAATCCACAAAAAATATCAGGTTTGTGTTTATGGCTTATGGAAAGATAAACAAAAGACAGTAGACTTAATGTTGCTCAAGACCTCTAACCAAGATGGACAAAAAGTAATTGTGGTTGATAAAAAAAAAGAAGAACAAAATTCAAAAGCATCTAAATCTGTTTTCTTCTTAAAAAAACAATTTAGAAATTTTAGCTTATTAGATGTGAAGTTAATTACTGGTCGAACACATCAAATTAGAGTGCATCTGGCTCATCTTGGGTTTCCAGTGTTGGGTGATCAAAGGTATGGTAACTTCAAGATTAACAAGGAGCTTGAAAAGGTCGGTTTTAAAAGGATGTTTTTGCATGCTTGTGAGTATGGCTTTATCCATCCTAGAAGCAAAGAGAAACTATTTATTTCAGCACCGCTACCAGAGGAATTGAGTAGTTTTATAAATTTAAAATAGAGTTTGATGAATGTTATTTTATAAGATATATGTTTTATGAAGCCACTATTTGAGTTAATTATTTTTGATTGGGATGGCACTTTGTCTGATTCAGTAGGGCTTATTACTGATTTAATGATTAAGTCTTTTTTGATGCACGATGTAGCCCCACCATCAAGGCGTGAGGTTGCCGATATCCTTGGTATTAAGTTAAGCGAAGCTTTCGATATTCTTTTGAAAGAAAAAAATCAAAATGCCAGCGAGTCAATATTGAATTCATATATTAACTTATACAACAAGAACTCGAATAAAGTTAAATTATTTGATGGTGTGGAGTTGGGTATCAAGGAATTGCACAGACTGGGCCATAAGATAGCAATTGCAACAGGAGGGGGAAGGAATTACCTAGACAGCTCTCTGGCGCAAACTTCAATCAAAGACTATATAAGCGTGACAAAAACCTCGGATGATTGTTTTTCAAAGCCTCACCCACAAATGTGTAATGAAATTATGGANGAGCTGATTGTCGAACCTGAAAGAAGTATAGTTATTGGGGATTCAATTCTTGATTTACAGATGGCAAAAAATGCAGGCATTGCATCGCTTGCCGTAACTTATGGAGCCCATAAGCATGATTCTTTATCAGTCTATGGGCCGTTAGACTGTATAGAACATTCAAATATGGTATTTGACTGGATTAGACGGCATGGGTAACTCTGTTATTATAAGTAAGAGCCAATTTAAAGAGTCTGCGGATACAGTTACATTTGATTTTTTTTTAAAGGATGAAAAAAAACAAGGCTTTTTACTTTGGTACGATGGAAAATTTAAGGCTTATATTAACCAGTGTAGACATCTTGATGTCTGTCTTGACTGGCAACCTAACAATTTTTTTGATGAAGAAAAAAAATTCATTATTTGTTCAACTCACGGTGCACTATACTCACCGAATACAGGTGAATGTATTTCTGGCCCATGTAAGGGGAAGAGTTTAATAGAGTTAGATGTGTTAGAAAGAAATGAAGATATTATGATTTTATTTTAGAGAGGGGTGGGGTGCTAGAAAATGGCTGAAAATAAAAAAGAAAATTGGGAACAAAAAACTATTGAAAAAATTGCTTCGAGTTCACTTATAGAGCAAAGGCGAGCAAGGCGTTGGGGTATATTTTTTAAGCTTATAACCCTTTTATATATCGGAATCATTATTTATAGTTTTAATTCTATTTCACAAACATCAATGGCTTCGAATGAGAAGATAACTGCCCTTGTAAAGCTTGATGGTGTTATTGGTAGTAATCTTGAAGTTAATGCTGAGGATGTTGTTAATGGATTAAGGAATGCATATGCACATCAGGGAACTGAAGCTATCATCATATCAATTAATAGCCCTGGAGGAAGCCCTGTACAAGCGGGCATCATAAATGATGAAATAAATAGATATAAGGTGGCCTACCCGGACATACCCATTTACGCAGTGGTTGAAGATATTTGTGCTTCTGGGGGATACTATATTGCTGCAGCTGCAGATCAAATATTTGTTAATCAAGCAAGCATAGTAGGGTCCATTGGGGTTCGTATGGATGGGTTTGGGCTAGAGGGGTTAATTAAAAATATTGGAGTAGAGAGGCGCTTAATGACCGCAGGAAAAAATAAAGGTATGTTAGACCCTTTTCTTCCAATAGTTCCAGAGCAGGAGGAATTTGTTCAAAATCTTCTAAATGAAATTCATGATCAATTTATTGCTGTTGTTAAGCAGGGTAGAGGTGACCGCCTTTCAGATGACCCTTCAATATTTTCAGGTTTATTTTGGGATGGCAATTCATCAATAAAATTAGGTTTGGTTGACAGTATTGGGTCTATTGGGTCCGTTGCACGGGATGTTGTAGGGAACGAAAATATTGTCGACTTTACAGCGAAAGCCTCTTTTGGAGAAAGGATTGCCGAAAAACTAGGCGCAGGCATTGGTTCATCATTCAGCAATACTATTATTAATAAAATAAAAAATAATAGCTATATAAAATAATAAGTTAAGTNTTATTTTTAATATAATTTATTAGGTTATTAGTTGAAGAATCAAAAGCTTTTGTGCTTTGGTTGGATGCAAGTTCCGGCAAAACTAGTTTTGCAATTTGTTTCCCATACTCAACACCCCATTGGTCGAATGAATTGATGTTCCAAATAACACCCTGAACAAAGATCTTATGTTCGTACATTGCAACCAATTTACCCAAAGCTCTTGGAGTTAATGAATTAAATATAATTGAGTTAGATGGTCGGTTTCCTTCGAATATCCTGTGGGACACAAGCTTTCTCAAGTCTTTATTATTTTTAATATCATTGCGCATTTCATCTTGCACATCAATTACACTTTTTCCCATCATTAAAGATTGTGTTTGCGCAATAAAATTTGCTTGAAGAATTTGGTGGTGATTATTTTTATCTCCTTCAAGCTGATAATTAGAATGTACCGGCATGATAAAATCACTAGGGACTATTTGAGTTCCTTGGTGAAGTAGTTGATAGAAGGCATGTTGCCCATTAGTTCCAGCTTCTCCCCATAAAANAGGACCTGTTTGTTGACAAACCCTTTTGTTATCACGACCTATGAACTTACCATTACTTTCCATATCTGCTTGTTGAAGGTAAGCAGGTAGCCTCGCCAGGCATTGGTCATANGGAAGAATTGCAAGTGTGTTAAAACCGAAGAAATTTATGTACCAGATACCAATGAGGGCCATCATTACGGGTATATTTTCCTCTAGAGGTGAGGAAGTAAAGTGATTATCAGCATCATGTGCGCCTGCAAGAAACCCTTCAAAATTTTCCATTCCAATGTAAATCGCAATTGATAGGCCGATTGATGACCACATTGAGTATCGACCACCTACCCAATCCCACAATGTAAAAATATTTTCTGGGTGGATGCCAAAATCGGTTACTGCCTTTGTGTTAGCTGAAATAGCCACAAAATGATGTTTTACAAATTCATCCTTTTGAGCTTTGCTTAAGAACCAGTCCCTAGCTGAAAAAGCATTGGTCATAGTTTCCTGGGTTGAGAAAGTTTTTGAAGCAATAATAAATAATGTTGTTTCTGGGTCACATTTTTCAAGCACTTTTGATAAATCTGCTGCATCAACATTTGATACAAAATGTGGTGATATATCTTTTAAGCCATATGGCTTTAGTGCCTTACATACCATGGCNGGCCCTAAATCTGAGCCACCAATTCCAATATTTACAATAGAGGTAATTTTTTTGCCTGTGTAACCTTGCCATTCTCCATTCCTCACTTCATTCGATACTTTTTTTATTTTTGTGAGTTCATCATTAACTAATGGCATAACATCTTTACCATCAAGTTCAATTGCTCGGTTTGATCTATTTCGAAGCGCTATATGAAGTGCTGCCCGGTTTTCNGTGAAGTTAATTTTTTCACCGGAGAACAAGTGATCTCGCCAGTTTTCAANGTCAGCAGCTTTAGCTAGGGAAAGTAATAATTTTTTTGTTTCTTCTGTAATTCTATTTTTTGAGAAATCAAATAAAAAGTCATCAAATAAAATATGGTTGTTCTCAAACCTATTAGGATCATCCTCAAACATTTCCTTCATATGAGAATTTTTTACTTTCTCGAAATGTTTTTCTAGCGAGCGCCATTCAGAAGTTTTTGTAATTTCGGCCATAGGGGTAAATTTTTTTCTATTGGGCTGTATTGTACCAAACTTTAATGAATATTCATTGCTAGTTTTTTCTTGATTGTTGCTTTATTGCCCAATTTATATGTTCTTGAACCATTGGGGATGTGTTTGGTAACCGTTTTTTTAGTGCCGATACGATTGCCTTTGATTTCTTTGCGTTTCCTAAACCAATAGCAACGTTTCTTAACCATCGCTCATAACCCAACCTAAGAATTGCACTTCCATTAAACAATTCTTCAAATTTATTTTTCGATATTTTAAAGCTCTCCAAAAGGGAGATTTTATGTAAATTATTTCGAATCATAAAATCATGCTCATCCGTGACCTTACTGTATTTATTCCATGGGCAAATTAACTGGCAATCATCACATCCATAAATACGATTACCAATTGCTTTTCTGTATTTTAGCGGGATAGAGCCCTTGTGTTCGATTGTGAGGTAGGAGATACATTTTCTCGCATCAAGTTTATAGGGTGCGACTATAGCTTTAGTAGGGCATATATCGATACATGCTGAGCATGATCCACAATGATTGCTTAATTTACCATCTGTGGGGAGGGGTAGGTTAATAAAAATCTCACCTAAAAAAAACCATGACCCATGGTCTTTATTGATTAATAACGTATGTTTACCTCGCCAGCCCAAACCTGATTTCTCAGCAAGCTCAACTTCTAATACAGGTGCGCTATCAGTAAACACTCTAAATTCAACTGAGTAATTTTTAACTTCACTCTTAATTTTCTCGCTAAGCTTTTTNAGTTTAGATTTGAGAACCTTATGGTAGTCTCTTCCNAGGGCATATCTTGAGATGTATGCTTGATCTATATTTTTTAAAGCTAGCTTTGTGTTTTTATCATTAGGAAAATAGTCGACTCTCGCACTAATTATCCTGATAGTTTTTGGCACCAATTTTTGAGGATTGAATTTGAGTTCGCTATGTTTTTTTAGGTAACCCATATCTCCTTGAAAGTTTGATTTTAGCCAATCATCATAAGGTTTCTTGGCATGCTCTAAATCTATATCAGATATACCAATATGATCAAAACCTAAATCAAGACCTAAGCTCTTAATTTTTTTTGCTATTGTCTTCATGATTAGCTGTTCATTCATAGTTAAAAATAATAAACTAAAAACATGATTAAAGAGATATCAGTTTTCTTAGAAAATGAAAAAAGTACTTCAGAACTTGGTTTAAAGCTTTCAGAAAGACTAACTTCAGGTTTATTAATATTTCTCAAAGGAGATTTAGGGGCAGGGAAGACTTGCCTCGTAAGGTCATTATTAACAAGCTTGGGCTATCAAGGTAAGGTTAAAAGTCCTTCTTATAGTTTATTTGAGCAATATAATATTTCCGATACGATTATCAATCATTTTGATTTATATCGCTTTAAAAGTGCAGAGGAATGGCTTTCTGCTGGTTTTAATGATTACATAAATGCATACGACATAACAATTATAGAATGGCCTGAAAGAGCAGAAAATGTTTTGTGTGAGCCAGATATTGAGATTGAGATTATGTACGAGAATGATATAAATAGAAAGGCTTTCATCAGAGCGCAATCTAAAAAAGGGGAAGTGGCGTGCAAAGGCTTGATTTAAAAAATTATTTTTTATTTATTTTGCTTCTGTTTATTTCATTTAATAGTTTTTCAGCAAATGAGGTAAAAGCGACTCGCCTATGGCCAGCGCCTGACTACACAAGAATTACCATTGAATCCACCTCTAAAATTAACAATGATCAGATGATGCTTCAAAATCCAGAGAGAATTGTAATTGATTTGAAAGGGATTTCGATGAATAAAGCACTTAAAAATTTAGCCACCAAGGTGAAGCCAAATGATCCAAACATTTTAAATATAAGGGTTGGTCAATTCACCCCAAAAGTATCGAGGATAGTAATTGATCTTAAAAATTCTGCCAAGGTAAAGATTTTCTCTCTCCCCCCAGTTAAATCTTATCAAGACAGACTGGTGATTGATGTGTATCCAGCAGAAAAAGATGATTTAACTAACCTCTTAAACAAAATTGAGACAAAAAAGATAGTTGAGAAACAGAAAGTGCCGTTAATAAAGGAAAAAGCCAAAAAGAAAAAACAAGTTGTGGTTGCAATTGATGCGGGGCATGGGGGTGAGGATCCTGGCGCAATTGGTAAAAAGGGGACAAAAGAGAAGAAAATTGTACTGCAGATTGCCAAAAAACTTAAAGGCTTAATCAACGCAGATCCAACAATGAAAGCCTATCTGGTAAGAGATAGTGATTATTTTATTCCCTTAAAAAAAAGAGTCTCTAAGGCTAGAAAAGTAAAGGCTGATATCTTTGTCTCCATCCATGCGGACGCCTTCAGGAAAAGGAATGTAAGTGGCTCATCCGTGTTTGCATTATCTGAAAGAGGGGCAACCAGTGCTTTTGCAAAATTTATTGCAAATAAGGAAAATGAGGCTGACTTAATAGGGGGGGTTAGTATTGATGATAAGGACCCTGTACTTGCAAAGACATTACTGGATTTATCACAATCAGCTACGATAAATGACAGTCTTAAGCTTGCTAATTATGTTTTAAAAGAGATAAAAAAAGTCAACAATCTTCATAAACAACACCCTGAACAAGCGGGTTTTGCTGTTCTAAAGGCACCAGATATCCCATCGATACTTGTAGAAACAGCGTTCTTAAGTAATCCGAGAGAAGAGAGGCAACTGAGGTCTTCTAAATTTCAGAAAAAGTTAGCAAAGGCAATATATCTGGGCACAAAGAATTATATTAAGTCTGGTGTTTCTATTGCATCAACAAATGATCCAGAAAATTAATTGAATGCAAAAAAAAATATTTATTATTGGACCAACGGCCTCAGGTAAAACAGAGCTTGCAAAATTTGTATTTGATAATTTCAAAACTGAAATAATCAGTGTGGATTCGGTGCAAATATATAAAGATATGGATATTGGTGCAGCTAAGCCAAGCTCTTCTGAGTTAGAGAGATATCCGCATCATTTGATAAATTTAATCCCGCCCACTGAAAGTTACTCAGTAAGTCAGTTTAAAGAAGATGAATTTAAAGTCTCAAGTAACGTGCTAAATAACAACAAAACACCTTTATTGGTTGGTGGAACCATGCTTTATTTTAATGCTTTAGAGTACCCAATGGATGATATTCCTTCTTCATCAGATGAGGTTAGAGTAAAGGTAGGTAATGAGATAGATGAATTTGGTCTTAGTCATTTGTATAGTAAATTACTTAAGATAGACCCCAAGTCTGCAAGAACAATAAAGCCAAATGATAAGCATAGAATTATGCGGGCGATGGAAGTATATTATATAAGTGGAAAGCCTATTTCTTGTTTTCAAACTAAAAATAAAACACCTCAAACACAGTTTAATTTTTTAAAAATAGGCTTAATGCCTCAAGACAGAAGTGCGCTTCATAAAAGAATTGAATTAAGAACTAAAGAGATGATTAAAAGAGGATTTTTGGATGAGGTCAGGGGGCTTTTAAAGGACTACCCTGAGCTTGGCGAGCAACATTCCTCTATGCGATGTGTAGGTTACCGACAAATACTAAATTCCATGAATAAAAAAATTGAATTGGAAGACCTAACAGAAATGATTGTAATTGCAACGAGACAGCTTGCAAAAAGACAATTAACCTGGATGAGGGGTATGAGCCATATGAATTTATTTGACCCATTTAGCCCAAAAAAAGAAAACCTGGTAAAGTCACTCATAGGAAAATTTCTGGAGAGCTAATTAATTAGTTTTGCTAATTTTTCTTCTAAGTCTTGTGTAAAATTTTTTGGTTTAAATAAATCACTATCTTTCTTTAAATTTAATATTTTGCGTTTCAGGGATAAAAGTTTTTTTGGGGTATAGGCTAGCTCAATTGCTTTTTCTTCGTACTGCTCCATTGAAGAAACGATTAATTCTGGACAGCCTATTTTAGTTAGGATGCTTCCAGCAACTCTACTTGCAAAAGTTTCACCCGATAATGAAATAATTGGGCATCCTGCCCACAAAGCATCACTCGTTGAGGTATGCGCATTATAAGGAAATGTATCAAGAAACAGGTCAGCGATTTGATGTCGTTGTATATGCTCATCAAAACCTACTTTTTCAGCAAAATTAATTCTATCCGTTTGTATACCAAATTCATTTTTGGCAAAAGACCTTAGATTGCTTTCACAAGTTTTATTTGATGTTAATAACCATAAGGTAGAATTCTGGACCTTTTGCAACAGCCTCATCCATAATGAAAACATTTCTTTAGTAATTTTTAGGGACTGCCCAAATGATGCAAAAATAAAGTCCGTTTCTTTGAAGCCGTAATCTTCTTTATTTACATCTTTAAGAGCGGGCCTTGTGGCGATATTTGGTTGGTAGCAACCCCCCAGATAGACGATTTCCTCTGCATATTCGCTCTTTTTAGATCTTGGAATGATATATTCATCCGCAAGCATATAGTCATAGAGCGGTCTTTCATCTAAAGCGCCCATGGTGCCAGGATATCCAAGCCAATTGATATGGTATTTTGCTGGTCTTAATGCGGCTATAAATGATCGGCTATTCTGAGTAAACCCGGTAAGATCCACCATAATATCAATCGTCTCGTTACGCATTAAATTTGCAACTTTTTCATCACTCATCTCAGTGATATTAAAATATGCATCGCCAATCCCCTTAAATTCATCTAACTCTTTTGAGTTATCATTGGGACCAGAATAAAAGAGTTTAACTATGAATTTATCGTGATCATGATTAATTAAAATTTCTTTAATTAAATAATATAAGGGGTGCAATCTAAAATCTGATGAAAGATATGCAATTGTAACTTTTTCCCTTTTTTGAAATACAGATTTTTCTAAAAACTGTACACCAGATTGTTTTACCCATGCATTTGCAACATTTAAGTGGTCTTTGTTAGTCAGGTTTGGCATTGAAAACAAGGCAAAGGGGGAAATTCTCCCATTTATTTTTTTCTCAGCCACCTCCTTTATTTTTAAAAACATTTCATCGATACCACCCCATGAACAGATGCTTTGTTTGAGGTGCGTTAGTTGAATGAAGGTATGTGTTAAATTAGGATTGATTAACAGTGCTTTTTCATAACATTTAATCGCCTCGTCAGTCTTTAGGGTTCGTTGGTATGCATTCCCTAAATTATTGTAGGTCATTGGGTCAGGCTTTATCTTAAGAGACATGCTGTATGCCTCAATCGCTTCATCATATTTATGTTGTTGAAATAGGGTGTTTCCATAGTTAAAAAGATATGACGTGTTATTTTTAGTGTAACTTAGGGCCTCCTCAAAAGCCGATGCCGCCATATTGAATTCTCTTTTATCAAAATAGGCATTTCCAATTTTATTAAGACAAAAGCTTAAGGCTTCAGTAACTTGTTGGTTGTCTTTTAAAGCATGGTGGCTTCGCCTAAAAAAACCAGCCGCCTCTTCATACTCATCAATTGAGGCATATAGATTTCCAATTGTAATTTGGAGAAATGTATTTTTAGAGTCTTCACGCCACGCAGCCTTATAAAGCTCTATGGCGCCTAAAATATCTCCGCCTTCTTCTTTAGCCTGTGCCGCTGTAATTAATTTTTTTGTCATATCGAATTTAAAAATATTTTTTTTCTAAGCCCTAGTTTCTTTAGTGAACCCCTGCATGGATTCAAGTAATTTAGAATATCCTCCTCTTCAGCTGTCTGGGAAGCATCTATTTTTGAAGCAAGACATTTGGAGACAAACGGTGCCAGTGTGTAACCTCTTGAGCCATAACCGGTATTAACAAAAAGATTAGGGTGCCAATTCAAGTCATTGAGTGATTTAGGATTTTTAGTTAATTCTTTAGAAGTATTTAGAACTTGCCCTACATAAGGATTTCGATCCGGAGAAATTGCTCTCCAGCCAACCCAACCATTATTTGGTAAGCATTTTTGATTTAGTTGATTTCCGGTTAGCCGTTGATAGGCCTTTAAGTTTTTTTTAAAATCATCTTCAGACAGCTGGTTATTATCATTGCTACGGCCATAAGTTGAGCCAATGACATCGACCCCGTTTACATCGGGTATAAGGTAGCCCTTATCCGAGATAATTTCTTTAGCCTGAGTATCCTTTTGCCTAGGAATCCAGTTGACCTGACCTCTGGTTTTTTTTAAATCTAGATTGTTAAATAAATTTACATGGCCTAGCGAAAATGAATTGCAGAAGATTAAATTCGACGCACTATGCTCATGCAAATTTTGACAACCTAAAAACCATTGATTTTTCTTATAAGAAATTTTTTTTACTTCTGATTTTGCAATAAGTTTTATATTTTTATGCTCAATTAGAGCGGAGCAGATTTTTTTTGGAGACACCCAACCGCCATACTTAAAGAAGATACCTGTCTTGCTATTAATAGAATATTTTTTGTTAATGATATCTTCTGGTAGATATTTAAAAGCTGCCTTAACTACGTCAATTTTAGCCATCATTTTAACGAGTCGCTCAGCGACGCCTATGTCATAAAGTTTTACCACACCCTCCAAAAGTGCATTTTTTTTAGAAAAGTTAAATTCTTTGACAAGGCGATATGAATATTTCGAAGCTTCGATCATAAGTGAATTATATCTTGGGTTGTTTAGCATAAAATGTGGAGACATCTCAACGGCCTTGTTATGAAAAATATCGATCTCATCATGGGCATTTCTATCTAATAAGGTGACTTGATAATTCTTTTTTGCAAGATGGAAGGCAAGACTAGAGCCTGCAATCCCTGCACCCACAATAAGAGCGGTTTTAGCCTGAGCGCTCATAAGGCATTTCTATCGTATGGTTTTGTTATGTATAAATGATTCATGTCAGGCGTGCGGATAAAACTTCACTTTTTTTAAATATAATATTAACGCATTCCAATAAATACTGATAATTGCCTTCATACCCATTGGCACTGAAAGGAATAGTAGCTTATTCAATGAATATGAGCTCCATGACTGTCTTGTCATTTTTAATGTGGCAGTAAAATATTTTTTTTGATTTTTGGAGCACTCCATGGAGGTAAATAAAAAATCTTTTGGCTCTGTAAATTTCCAAATGTATTCTAGATCCATCGGCAGGAAGGGGGACACATAAAAGTCTTTTTTAAACTCAAAGGTTTTAGTTCCCCCCCTTATTTTTCTACAATCGTGAACATAGGCATGCCGTTCCCCCCAGGGGGTATTTGTAATATGAGAAACAATCGCAGTTAATTCCTTTTTTTTGTTATAGCAATAGTAAAAACTGACAGGATTAAAACAGTAACCAAAATATCTTATTGTGGTAAGCAGGAATACCTTTCCATCAACCTTGCACTTTAAATTTTTAGTAATTAATTTTATAATTTCTTGTTTAATGGGTTTTGAGGTATCCCCAAAGAAATCCTTCCTCCGAAAGGATGCTAAGTTAGGTTTTTCATAACTCCAAAAAAGACGCTTATTAAATGCACTTTTAATTTCATCAAGGTCAAGAAATAACATGGTGGTTCTATAGCTAAAAGAATATTGTGGGCCTTTTGTTCTTGAGTGAGATATTGTGCCTTTGTAGATTGAATGCATGGTAATTGCTTAATGTTGTGTTATGCCAAACCTGATCGAAAAATCAGGCACAAATTGACTTTCATATAATTTAATTAATCCTTTTATCATAAAGTTTATTTTTTGGGTTTTACCGATATTTATTCTTTTAGATTATAAATGAAAGAGGCCTCGCACCTTATCCATTAAAAAATATTTTTTTATATTGGGTATAATTATAAATAGTTACAATTTTATACAGTATATTTAATTGATAAATTTCAGGGCTAAAAAACAAAATGATTGATGAAATTATAGGTTTTTATAAATTTCTAGGCTTAAGTTATGATCTAACCGCAGCATTAGCAATAATGCATGTTGTGCTCATGATTTTCGGCCTTGCTTTTTTAGCATATTTTATTACTAAAAATTACATTATAAGTTACGCAAGAAAGACCATCCTTTATAAAAAAAATGTGATATCTGAAACAATTGCTGTGTATAAGCCTTTTGAAAATGTTGCCCACCTTGTCTCGGCCTTAACATTTTATTCTCTTGCTGATTTGATGACCTCAGATGATTCCAGAATTAGCTGGATCAATGATTCAGTTATTTTTATTGAGGAGGGTGGTGTTATGTATGCGACCCTTGCAGTTGTTTGGTTCTTTTTAGCTTTTCTAAATGTCGCTAATGGCTATTATGAAGGAATTAAAAAATCGCATCAGCCTTCTATTAAGGGTTATCTTCAGTTAGTTAAGATTATTATTGTTCTTACAGCCGTTGTCCTAATCGTCTCGATGCTATTTGATAAATCACCCATGGCATTTTTAACGGGCTTAGGTGCCGCATCCGCAGTAATCATCCTTGTATTTAAGGATACTATTTTAGGTTTTGTTGCCAGTGTCCAGGTCGCCTCATATGACTTGGTTAGGATTGGTGATTGGATAACCATAAAGGACTTGAATGTTGATGGAGATGTTGAGGATGTTTCGCTGAACACGGTAAGGATAAGGAATTTTGATAAAACAATTACTAGCATTCCTACCGCAGCATTAATCTCTCATGGCGTTCAAAATTGGCGTGGGATGACAGATACGAAGGGGAGAAGAATTAAGCGTTCAATCAATATTGATATTAAAACAATTAAATTTTGTGATGCGGCGCTACTGGAAAAATTAGCAAAAGTTTTTCATCTGAAGAAATATATCAGTGAAAAAAGGAGTGAGATTAATTCATACAATTTAAAACAAAAAACAGTAGAGGGAGATTTAAATGGAAGGGCGCTTACCAACATTGGTTTATTCAGACAATACATCTACAACTACTTAAGAGAAAATGAGCACATCAGAAATGATTTAACTTTTTTAATACGCCAGCTTCAGCCAGGCCAAAGTGGCATACCCATTGAAATTTATGTGTTCACCAATGATACCAACTGGGTAAATTATGAGAATATCCAGAGTGATATTTTTGATCATTTGCTAGCAGCCCTGCCCAAATTTGAATTATCTGCTTTCCAGGTTATTTCTGATAGCAATGAATACTTAAAATCGATTGAAAAAAAATAGCATTCAAGTGATACATAATTTTACTCAAGAACGAATCATGGTACGTTAAAGATGAATTACTCAGGGTTTCAGCTCATAGGTATTATCTTGGCTTCTGTGATGTTAGTCTTTTTTTACCGCCATTCAATCGCAAGCATCTTAAAGACCCCAAAAGAGTCTTTTATCCTGGTGCTGCCTATCGTTTTTTTGGGGGTCCTATTCTATTTCTTCTTTAGGGCAAAAGGTTTTTAAGTTAAAGGGGTTGATTCCATTGCGTAAAAGTACAATTAATGAGAAAGGTGCTGGCTCACGATTAGCACTAACTATGCAGCCAGAGAGATTGATTAAAAAAAACCTTATGCAGTGGCAATTAATTAAAAGAAGCGCCTATTAGATGAGCCAACCAAAGAAAATTCTATTTATCACCCTATCAAATATCGGAGATGTTGTCTTAACTACGCCCGTTCTTATAAGATTAGCGCAAATATATAAAAATGCGTACTTTGATGTTGTTGGCGACCAACGTTCTGAGATGCTATTTAAACATTGCCCATTCATAAATAAATTCTACAGGAAGGATAAGTCCAAAGGATTTATAGGTGTTTTAAATTTAGTAAGAAGGATTAGGGCTAATCATTATGACTTAGCAGTCGACCTACGATCTGATGGCTTGCTTTATTTGATTCGTGCAGATAAAAAATTTNATAAAGTAAAGAATAACAATATCCATAGCGCTGAAAAACACTTCCTCTCTATTAAGCAACCAACCAACCTAATGCCAAAGNCAGAGATATGGCTTAATAAGCAAGAGAAAATTGATGCTAGGAAATTAATTCCTAAAGGATATAAAAGAATTTTAGCGCTAGGGATTGGTGCTAATTCAGAACATAAAATATGGCCCGCTCAATTTTTTGCAGAACTTGCAAGCATGCTTCAAAAGAATTTTGATTTTATCCTGATTGTGGGTGACTCAAGAGATAACAAATTTGTACCAATTTTTAAGGAAGCTTATGGAGGTGAGTTTTTAAATTTATGCGGCAAATTAGATCTATTAACCACAGCCGCTGTTATTAAAAATTCAGAATTATTTGTAGGGAATGACTCTGGTTTAGGGCATATTGCAAGCGCAGTCCAAACCAAAACTTTTACAATATTTGGTCCTGGCGAGCCACATCGATACAGGCCTTGGGGAGAGGAGTCGTATTGGGTACAGGATAAACAGAAAATCATTCAAGAGATTAAACCTGCGCTTGTTTTTAAAAAAGTAATGGATGCATTTGGATACGACGATGAACAATAAAAAAGCAATCACAGTGCTATTGACCAATAAGCATATTGTTCAGCTATTTGGTATCAAGGCATTTCTTTGCAATACACTCGATTGTTTTATTGATTTGAAATTTCTTGCAGTGTTTATATGGGATGTAGTTATATATATTGGCGTCCCCAAGGGGATTCGAACCCCTGTTGCCGCCGTGAAAGGGCAGTGTCCTAGGCCTCTAGACGATGGGGACATCCAGAAGGCGTAATTCTACTATATTTTAATCATAAATAAAAAAAGTTTCTTAAATTATTTCCTATCTTTACATAAGNTAAATGCTAANGTGTGTAATGGGTTCAAATAGAATGTTGAATTCAAAAAATTTACACTCAAAATACTGTTAACCAAAAAAAGGATTTGNTATGAAAGCTTTAAAAATATTGCTATCAACTGCACTCTCATTTAGCTTTATTTCTCAATCTCTCGCATGCGAGAATAGGGTGATAAATGACCTCGCTGAAACGACTATATTTAAAAATATTAAATGTTGGGATCTGCTTGTTGATGAAGAAAACTTTAGGTCTTATGGCTACAATAACCCAAGCACCAGCTTAAGTTCATATAACTCCGTGTTGCTTGATAATATAACGATTGAAGAAAAAGCTGACGATACAGTCACTGCTGAACTGCTAACCAGGATTAAAAATTCAGCCAGAACTAAAATCAGGGAAGAGCTTCAAGCTTCACACTCCCTAGTAAATGCTAAGGGCTCAAATGTGATGAGAATGCAAGTGAACTTTAGAGATGCTGACTTAACAGGCGATGGGATGGGGGTGCTTGATTTTTTACCCATAAAAGCAGCCTGGAATCTAGGCAAAAAAATTATTGATGAAAATACCAAAGTCCCCTTCATGGTTTTTGAATCTAGAATCAGTGACAGTGTATCGGGCGAACTCATTAGGGCGAGAATTTTTGTGTTCAGAGGGGAGGGCTTTGAAGGCGAAATGGCACCGAATACTTTTGAGTCTTTAGTTATTAACTCAATTGATAAAGCCTTCAAAAAAAGTAAATTAAATTAAAGCAAAACAATATGAACAATTAATTAACATTAAATTATTAAATGCTTTGTAAAGCCAACCCTTTGTTGGCTTTTTTTTAATCAAAATTCCAAATTTAGCTTCACTGAATAGCTTATTAGCGTGTATTATTTAATAAAGATTAATCAAAATTTGAGAGGTAAAATATGCACACTGAAGAACATACCGCGATGCTTATTGAGATTGCAACGCTCCTTGATGTAGAGTTAGAAGAGGTTAAGAAACTTGTTGAGTTGATGATGGATGGTTATAACTTTGAAGATGCTGTTAATGGTTGTTCGTTGACTACTGGTGAATGTAAGCTCGTTCTTGACGAGATTCATAAAAGAAAGCCAGACGCTTCCTAACTGAAAACCCTAACCAAACAACTGAGCTAATTGTGTTCTGGTTGTTTGCGTGTAATTAAGTACCTACAATTCAATGAGACGACTTATAAAATAATGTAACCATATTTTATAAACACATAAAACGTACCTACAATTAAAGCCAATAAAATTACAAATGCCGCACTAAGCTTGCCGAGATACTTTTTTCTAAATGCTTTATCGTAAATAAGAGAGTAAACGGCCGTCACTAAGAACAAAAATCCGATAGCCAGAAAAAAACCTATAGCAGTCAGAACTATCGTGTCTATCGCTATCACCCAGGTAAAGATTTGTTCAATGGTCATATGAATGACTATACCAACAATGACATTTATTTAAATATTAAATTGTCTTAAATAATTTTTTTATGTAAANTTAAACTTTAAAAACAAATTATTAAAATTAAAGTGAGGGGCGTAAACATGAGCAAACTAACTACAATAATTGCAGCTACTTTACTTGTATTTTCTCAAGTCGGTTTCACTGCCTCAAAAGATGAGATTGATGCTGAAATTAAGGCCGCTTTGGATGAGCTGTATAAAACATCTGCCGCAGCAAAAGAGCTTTCATCTAAAGCGAAAGGGGTATTAGTGTTCCCCAGTATTGTAAAAGCAGGGTTTGTTATAGGAGGGGCGTATGGAGAAGGGGCCCTTATTATTGATGGAAAAAAGGTTCAGTATTACGACAACATCTCTGGCTCCATTGGTTTCCAGCTTGGGGTTGAAAAACGATCTGAAGTTTATATGTTCTTAAAAGCAGATGCATTAAAAGAATTTAGGAGTGCGAGCGGTTGGAGTGGTGGTGGTGATGCAAGTGTCGCCGTTGCTGTATGGGGTGCCGGTGGCGTGGCCAATGTAGAGTCTATTAAAGAGCCTGTCGTTGCATTTGTATTTTCTCCGAAAGGCTTAATGTACAACCTCACATTAGAGGGAAGTAAAATAAATAAAATTGATAAGTAATTTAAGTAGTTATTAATTAAGTTACATTAGTCCTTCAAAAGACCCCGGTAAGAGATAATGGCTGACCAGCGTGACAATCAAAATACCAATTAAGTTTAAGATAAATCCTGCTTTAATCATATTTGCAATTGTAATTTTTCCAGAACCATAAACAATTGCGTTTGGTGGCGTAGCCACAGGAAGCATAAATGCCAAGCTAGATGCCATCACAAGGGGTATTGCAATCGATAAAGGCGCTACCGAAATTGCGACCGCAATGGATGTGGCAACAGGGAGGAAGGTGGAAGCTGTTGCCGTATTCGATGTTAATTCAGTTAGAAAGACAATGAAGGTAGTAATTAAGAGAATAATTAACCAAGGTTTTAGCTCCACCAACAAACCAAATGACGTCCCGAGCCATTGACCCAACCCAGAAACACTTATCGCGCCTGCCAAAGAGAGCCCACCCCCAAATAGAAGCAAGAGGCCCCAGGGCAATTTTTTTGTTTCATCCCATTCTAGAAGGTTACTTTTCTTATTATCTGAGGGTAAGATAAAGAGCATGATGGCAGCCAAAATAGCAATGCCTGCATCGGTCAACCCTAATAAAATTTCATAATGCTTTAAATAAGGCCTACCTATCCATAAACTTGCTGTAATCAAAAAAATAATAAAAACTTTTTTTTCATCTCGACTGATTACCCCTAATTTTTTAAGCGATTGATTGATTTTATTTTTCGCCGCCGTATTAATTTTGAAAGTAGAAGGATAAATTATTTTTGTCAAAATGAGGTAGGATGCAAAAAGCATCATCAGGGCAATGGGCAGCGCAATCTTCATCCAATCCAGAAATGAAATGTCGATATTAAAGTTTTCTTGCATAAAGCCTGCAAAAACAATATTGGGTGCAGTTCCTATTAAGCTTGACATGCCACCGATTGAAGAGGCATAGGCAATACCTAAAAATAATGCAATTTCAAAGTTCTTAATATTCTTGCTTGATGTGCCTGGTAAAGCTTCTTTGATGTTGACACAAATAGCCAAGCAGATAGGCAGTAACATCAATGTTGTTGAAGTGTTCATGACCCACATACTGACAAAAAATGATATGCACATAAAGGCACCTATGATGCTGCCAGCTGATGCATTAACTTGCGATACAACCGAGAGGGCCAACCTTTTGTGCAAACCGGATCTTTGGATGGCTAGTGCCAGAATGAAGCCACCTAAGAACAAAAATATATGGGGATTTGCATACGATATTGCCGTTTCTTTGAGCGAAGAAATTTGTAGCAGAGGAAAGGCCACAAGGGGAATGAGGGCCGTGACAGGCAAGGGGACCGCCTCTGTTCCCCACCAGGCTGCCATCAGCAATGCAACGGCCGCCACATGCCAGCCTTCGACTGATAAGGATTCAGGTGTTGGATTTAAGATAACAGAGAAGAATAAGAGTAAACCAACCCAAAAACCTAATTTTCTATAAGACTGGGTATGCAAGGCTATTCCTTATCCTGCTTTTTTTATTAAAGATTTTACAATTTTTAAGCTGGTAAACTTAAAAAAGCACGGAAAAATCGCGTGAATGATTGAGGCAATGCCTGCGTACAGAAGTATAAAGCCTGCGATAAAGGCAAACTTAAAATGCTCCCAATAACTCTTTCCCGCTTCATTTAAATGTTTTTTAAACATACTATCAGTTACCCCATCGAAGGTTTGGTGTTAAAACGGGTGCGTCCCAATGTTTTTTTATCTCATCATCAAGCAAGCACATTGTGATTGAAGCACCCGCCATATCTAAGGCTGTTGTATAGTTTCCTACTAAAGAGCGGGATATATGGATATTTTTCTCGCTGAGTTGCTCAGCAACAGCATTATAAATTAAATATAATTCTGATAACGGTGTTCCTGAAAACCCATTGACCAAAAGAAGTATGCCCCCGGGATCCTTAACATCTAACGATTTTTCATCGAAATCCTTTAGGATGGCTGCGACCATATCCTCAACAATCAGATTGGCTGCTTTAATTTTTTCTCGTTTTCTACCGGGTTCGCCATGAATGCCGACTCCGAATTCAATTTCATTTTCTCCAATCGAAAAAGTTGGCTTTCCAGCAGCAGGAATAGTGCAGCTTGACAGCGCTACCCCAATACTTGATGAATGATGATTCACTTTATCCCCAAGCACCTTACAAGCTGTTAAATCACTACCAGACTCAGCAAGGCTACCAACAACTTTCTCAACTATGACCGTGCCTGCAACGCCTCGCTTACCTGTTGTATAGCTTGAATTGAATACAGCAGCATCGTCATTGGTTAAAACGGTCTGGTGATCAAAGGTAATCATTTCCGATGCCATTTCAAAGTTCATCACATCACCAGAGTAATTTTTTACGATAAATAAAACACCGCTCTTAGGCTGACAATATTCAATAGCCGAAATCATTTGATCGGGGGTAGGTGAGGTGAACACATGCCCTGGGCAAGCCACATCTAACATCCCTTGTCCCAAGTACCCTGTATGGAGTGGCTCATGCCCTGAGCCACCACCAGAAACCAAAAGGACTTTATTGGGGTTAATTTCTTTACGGGTTACAAAGACAGGATCAAGATTAAGGTAAATTAAATCCTCATGCGCCTTGGCGTAGCCTTTTAAACTATCTACGATAAAGTTATCCGTTTGATTTAAAAATTTTTTCATCTCAATTTAACCCTTATTTAATTGATTACAAATGGTGCTGATAATTATTTGACATGTTTTAGCGCCCGGATCAATATGACCAACCGCTCTCTCAGCCAACCCAGCCGACCTACCTTTGGCGGGGATCAAATCTTTTGTTGCAATCACGCCAGCCTGGGCGGTTAAATCAATCTCTTTAATCATTATATTTTTTTCACACCCATCCTTAACTAATGATTGAAGCTTTTCTGAAACAGGGATCAATACATCAAGCATAGTCTTATCCCCTAATTTGGATTTACCTCTTTGCATAATTGATTCTACGCCTCTAGAAAAACCCAGGCTAAATTTATGCAGATCATCATTGTCCGAAACTTCTTTGGACAATGCTAAAAAGAAACTTGCAAAAAGAGGGCCGGAGGCACCGCCCACAGATGACATTATTGTCATCCCTATTTTTTTAAAGGCTTCAGCATTTGTTAAATGATTAAGGTCACCTTTGATTGACTGAACAGCCAAAGCCCCTCTCTTAATATTAATATAATGATCTCCATCACCAATCACCCTATCTAAGGACTCAATTTCTGACTCACTTTCCACAATACAATTTGTAATATTATCAATACATTGAATGATAAAGTCGCTTTTCATGTTTATTTTTTTGATAGATAAAAACTTAGTATAAAATGAATTTTTTAACTTGAATACAGTCTTTTAATTTTAATCTAGAAGGTTAAATGGTTATGGTTAGTAAAAGTAAAAG
>JGI26244J51143_1000049_pt1 | contig 64683 bp, 67 predicted proteins | sample SaaInlV_150m_DNA_6_FD_51143 | JGI IMG/M metagenome (IMG submission 51143) | reverse complement strand
CAACATAGTAACAAAGTTCAAAGTGTAAATTTGGAATATATTCAAGTGCTCCCCAATACCTTCCATACAAAGAATCCTCACTAATAATATTAAGTGCGCTTGCTATCTTCTTACCTCCCCTCTCTGCAATAATAATCACAAGCTTATTAGGCATGTTTTTATTTAGTTGGTGGAAAAATTCTTTTGTTAAATAAGGGGGGGAATTATGCATCCTGTAAGTGTTGCAATAGCATGCATAAAAGAATTCAATATCTTCTTTTTTAATCAAACTACCTTGTTTTACACTGACATCTATATTTAAATTTTTGATTTTATTACGCTCTTGTTTTATTTTTTTTCTCTTGTTATGAGATAGACTTGATAAAAATTGTTCAAAATTCTCATATTTTTTGTTTTCCCACCTAAATTGCACCCCCTCTCTTTGTAACCAACCCATATCTTCAAATAACTTGGCATCTTGCTGATCAGGAAACAAAATATGGCATGAAGAAATTTTATGATCTAATAAAATATTTTCTAAAGCTTGTACCATCATTTTCTTGATAACAAGATTGTCTGCGATGATTCTTTTTCCCGTGATTGGGCTAAAAGGAATTGCAGATATCATTTTAGGGTAATAATTTAGGCCGCTTTTATGAAAGGCTTCGGCCCATGACCAATCAAACACATACTCCCCATAAGAATGCTCCTTAAGGAAAATTGGCATAAAACCGACAATTTTGCCTTCAGATTTTGCGATAATTGGGAATGGAATCCAGCCTGAGTTTTTTCCAACCGACCCAGAAGACTCCAGCGCATTATGGAACTCGTAAGATAAGAAAGATGAATTTATCTTAAGCTGAGAAAGCTCATCTCTAAGGCTTGAAAAGCTGTTACTAAAAGTAATCTCAATCATTATCTATTTAGCCTTTATATGAGAATAAAGTTTAGAGAAAATTAATTGATTTTTTTTGTTTTGGTTTTTTTCTTTTGCGCTGTTGCTGGTTTTGATTTATTGTTATTTTTGACTGTTTGAGAAGTTGTTTTGCTATATGAGTTTATTTTATTTTGAAATGCCTTGGCTAAAATAGCAATCTCATCAAGACTAATTAAATTATCATTATCCGTATCGACTCTTCTAAACTGTCTTGCTACCTGTGGGAGGCATACAGTGGTTTCATAAACATCTAATTGTTCATTATTATCTGAGTCGCATAAAATAAACCTTCTTTCTACGCTTTCAAGCATCTTCCTTCTTTGCTGCTCATATATTACGTTTATCTGATCTTCTGATTTTGAGAAATTAGAAAGTGCGTTATGTATCTCTCTTAATTCGATTGAATGATTGGAGTTTGTGCTTCTGACCTTTTGTAAATTAACCTCAGCATTAACATGCCAGGGCATACAAAATAGGGATAAAAGAATTAATTTCTTCAAACTAAATTAACTGCCTTTTCATTTAAACGGTCAATCATTTTGCTACCACAATGTTAACCTAATATTACAATTATCGGTGAAATTGTAACAAAACTGTAACGATTTAAATATGCTGAATTTACTTTTATGGCATATTATATATATAAATATTAATCACAAAATTACTATGGCTGATAATAAACCAAACATTGCCCTTGTTGACGATGACCCAAAAATACTTGAGCTCACTGCAAAATATCTCAGAGATCAAAATTTAAACGTTTTTGTAGCTGATAGTGGGTCAACACTTGATGAAATTGTAAATACTAATTCAATTGATTTAATTGTTCTTGATTTAATGATGCCAGAGGAGTCTGGGTTGAATTTATGCCAAAGATATAGAGCAAAGGATATAAATGTGCCGATTATCATGTTAACTGCAAAGGGAGATGAGGTTGATCGAATTGTTGGGCTTGAAATGGGGGCAGATGATTATCTAGCAAAACCCTTTAGCCCAAGAGAGCTACTTGCCAGGATAACTGCGATATTAAGAAGGCAAAAGACTTTGGGAGCTAATTCACCAAAACAGGTAATTCGTTTTGGGCCCTTCGAATTTAATATAGAAAATCGTAGTCTCACTCATGAAGGAAAAAATATTTCTATTACAGCGGGTGAATTTGATTTGTTAAAAGTATTTACAGATCATGCCAAACAACCTCTATCTAGAGATAGAATAATGCAACTCGCCAAAGGAAAGGAGCTAGACGTCTTTGATAGAAGCATTGATGTTCAAATATCACGAATTAGAAGGTTGATTGAAGATAATCCAAATAAACCTAAATACCTCCAAACAAAATGGGGGTACGGCTATATCTTTGATCCTGATGGAGAACCTCAGTAATTGAAATTCTTACCAAAGAGTCTTCTTACCAGGCTTTCTTTAATAATTGCGATATTATTAATTACTACACAACTTGTATCCCTTAAAATTTTTGATGTCTACGAAAGAGAGCCTCGAGCTGAAGCTTTAGCCCTTGAAATTTCAACCATTGTTAACTTTACAAAGGCATCAATGGCAGCATCAGCAACTAACAAAAGAATACAGCTACTAAACGAACTTTCAACAATGGGGAATGTCAGGATATATCCCGCACATTTCTTTGAAAAAATTGAGCCAATCCCAGAGGACCCATTCCTACAGCTTGTTATCCAAAAAATTATCCAAAAACTTCCGCTTGGAACACTTGTCGCCATTAATCATTTTTCAGTTGAGGGTATATGGGTCAGTTTTGAGTTAAATAATGAATTATTTTGGGTGGTAATGCCACGTACGATTGTGGATAGACCCTTTCCTTGGCATTGGGTTGGTTGGGGAACCATTATTGCATTAATAGCGCTTATTGCCTCTTACATAACAACAGAGAGAATTAATAGGCGTTTAAATAGACTCATTCAAGCTGCTGAAAGTGTCAGAAAAGGCTTATCTCCAAAAAATCTTCCTCATGATAACTTAGCTGAGTTCAGTGACTTAAATACCGCCTTTAATGAAATGTTAAATAATTTAAAAAAAGCCAGTCAAGAGAGAAAATTTTTACTTGCAAGCGTTTCTCATGATATTAGAACACCTTTGACACGCTTAAGAATTGCATCAGAAATGCTTCCAGAGGATTCTCATGTGCTTAAAAATAGTATGGAGGAGGATATTTTAGAAATCAATAATATTCTTAATCAGTTTCTTGATTTTACTAGAGGCTTTGAAGATGAGCCTAAAATTCCAGTGAATTTAGGAAAATTCCTTAAAAACATTCAAATTAAACATTTAAGAATGGGGCAAAAATTTACATTAAGAAAGAAAAATATCAAAACTGACATACCGAAAACACTCTTCATTGATTTGAGGCCATTAGCATTTCAACGATGTTTAGATAATTTAATTAACAATGCATTCTTTTACGCAAAAGGAAAGGTGGTGCTTGAGGCAACCCTCAAAGAGGAGTCTTTCACAATCAGTGTTATAGATGATGGGCCTGGAATTCCAGATAAAGAACTTGCAAGGCTTTTAAAGCCTTTTGAACGACTTGATGAAGCCAGAGGAAATGAAGGGGGCTGTGGGCTAGGCTTATCAATCGCAGACAGAATTGTAAAGGCTCATGAGGGTAAATTAGAATTAATTTCAAATAAAAAAAATAAGGGGCTCGAGGCAAAAATCACAATACCTATCATAAGCGCATAAAATTACTTAAACCATTTAAGCTGCTCTCTTAATTTCACAACCTCACCAATGATTACCAACGCGGGGGATTTAATCTTGGAGCGTATAACCTTATTCGTTATATTACCCATATCACCAACAATTACTCTTTGTGCATGTGTCGTTCCACTCTCTATGACAGCAACTGGCATCATTTTCTTTTGGCCATGCTCAACAAGTGCCTTTATAAAATCAGGTAGGCTTAATAAGCCCATATAAATGACTAGAGTTTGCTTCTTTGTAATGAGTTTTGGCCAATCAAAATCAATTTTTCCATCCTTAAAATGACCGGTAAGAAATAAACAACTCTGAGCATAATCTCTATGTGTAAGTGGTATACCTGCATAAGCCGAGACTCCATTCGCCGCTGAAATGCCAGGGACAACCTGGAAATTTATCTTATGCGACATAAGCGATGTTATTTCCTCACCCCCTCTTCCAAAAATGAACGGGTCTCCCCCTTTAAGCCTTAAAACTTTTTTACCTTGTTTGGCATATTTCACTATTAGGTCATTTATTTTCTCTTGGCTGAATGTATGTTGATCTCTTTTTTTCCCCGCAAAAATCATGTCGGCATCTCGACGTACCAATTCAATAACCTCATCAGAGACTAAATTGTCATAAATACAAACATCACATTTTTGCATTAAATGTAAAGCCCTTATAGTCAATAAGTCCCTTTCTCCTGGCCCCGCCCCGACCAAATAAACTTCCCCCGTATTATCTTTCATACTTTTAAGCAATGCATTAAATTTTTTAGTTAATGTTTTATTTTGTTTTAAAAACGACTGAATATTTTCAACATCAAAGAATTGCTCCCAAAAAATTCTTCTTTTGTTACTCATCTTAATGGCTTTCTTAACTTTTGCCCTTAAGTCCCCTGCCAAATCAACTAGGTCCTTATAATAATCGGGGATAATCATTTCAATTTTTTCTCTCAGGCTCCTTACTAATACAGGTGCCTTGCCACTACTGGAAATAGAAACGACCAATGACCCTCTTTCGACAATTGACCCCATTGTAAAAGTACATAAAGATGGTTGATCAACGACATTAACCGGAATTTTTTTCTTCATACCCTCTTGAGAAATTTNCTTATTTAATGATTTGTTATTTGTTGCGGCTATGATGATNATGGGATATTCAATGTCATTAAGATGAAAATCTTTTTGTATAATTTCAATTGAATGTTTATCTTGTAAGTCTAAAATTTCTTCACAAAAACTTTTAGCCACCACTTTGATATTAGGTTTCGACTTAATAAGTAACTTAATTTTTCTATAAGCAATGCCCCCACCCCCAATGACTAAAACAGGTTTATTTTTAATATCTAAGAATATTGGGAAGTTATCCATAGCGAAATGTTACTCTATTAAACATGTTATATACATAGGTCTTGCATTCAAAAAAAGTTATAATTCAAAATCTAAAATTTAATATTTTTAAATCAACATGTCTAAAAAAGTATTTGTAAAGTCTTTTGGCTGCCAAATGAATGAATATGATTCTGAAAAAATAGAAGATATTTTAGGGTCTAAAAATAACTTGTCTCAAACAGACACACCTGAAGATGCTGATTTAATTGTATTGAATACCTGCTCCGTCAGAGAAAAAGCAGAAATTAAGCTTTTCAGTGACTTGGGAAGATATCGAAAACTAAAAGAAACAAGACCCCATATGCAGATTGCGGTTGGTGGTTGTGTTGCGAGCCAAGAAGGAAAAGAGATAATTAAACGTGCGCCCTTCGTGGACGCTGTTTTTGGGCCACAAACGCTTCACCGACTACCTGAGCTTATAAATTTAAGAGAGGTTACAGGTAAGCCACAGATAGATATCTCATTCCCTGAAATTGAAAAGTTTGATAACTTACCCACATCAAAAAGCAAACACCCATCTGCGATGGTTTCAATAATGGAAGGCTGTAGTAAATATTGTTCTTTTTGTGTCGTTCCCTATACAAGAGGTGAAGAGATCTCAAGACCATTGGATGACATCATCACGGAAATTATTCAGCTTACACTTCAAGGAGCATCGGAAATTATACTTTTGGGTCAAAATGTAAATGGTTACAGGGGTGCCATGAGCAACGGAAAAATTGCAAACTTTGCATCCCTTATTGAATACATATCTGAAATTGAAGAGGTAAAAAGAATACGCTTTACAACTAGCCATCCGAATGAAATGAATGATCATCTAATTGATTGTTTTGGCAACATTAAAAAACTAGCAAATCACCTTCACCTACCGATTCAATCCGGCTCTGATAGAGTTTTAATGGCAATGAAAAGGAATTATACAACGTTAGAATATAAGTCGATTATAAAAAAACTTAGAAGAAAATTACCAAATATTTCATTAACCACGGATATAATTATTGGCTTTCCGACTGAAACAACTAATGATTTTGATTTAACAAAAAAATTATTTGCTGAGCTTGAATTTGATTACTCCTTTAGTTTTATTTACAGCAAAAGGCCAGGAACGCCAGCTGCCTATCTTAAAGACGATACAATAGATGAAATTAAATTAGAACGCTTACATGAGATTCAATCTTTAAATATCAAACAAGGAGAGGCNNATACGAAAAAAATGATTGGGACAACACAAAGAGTACTTATCGATCATTTTTCAAAAAAGAAACCTGGTATTTTGTTAGGAAAAACAGATAACAACAGAATCATCGAGTTTAAGCAGTCAAAAGATTTGTTAAATAAATTTGTTAATGTAAAAGTCACGAAAATTTTAGGTAAAACTCTAGTTGGGGAATTAATTTAAGCTTATGAAAAAAGAATTGAATCTTTCGCCTCAAGATAATAAAAAACTAGCGAACTTATGTGGCCCACTAGATGAAAATATTACCCAAATAAGCGTTGGCTTAGATGTAAAGATAAACCGAAAAAACTCCTTATTTATCTTAAATGGGGATGAAAGCAAAATTTTACTTGCATCCCAATTATTGGAAAGTATCTATTTGAGAGCAACAAGGACTATTGCCCCTGAAGATATTCAATTGAGTCTTGTAGAGCTAAACCAAAAGGAGGGTAATAATAAAAAAACCTCTCCTCAGCTTCATACTTTAAAAACTGATTTACAAGGGCGGACGCCTATGCAAGTTAGTTACCTTACAAATATTCAAGAAAATGATATCAATTTTGGTATCGGTCCAGCTGGAACTGGAAAAACTTATTTAGCAGTTGCATCAGCTGTTGATGCCCTAAATAAAGAAAAAGTAAAAAGAATAGTTTTGGTTAGGCCTGCTGTTGAGGCAGGTGAAAGTTTAGGGTTTCTTCCAGGTGACCTTGCACAAAAAGTTGATCCATACTTAAGGCCCTTATATGATGCATTATATGATCTTGCCGGCTATGATAATGTCACTAAAATGTTTGATAAAGGTATATTAGAGGTCGCCCCCTTAGCCTATATGAGAGGTAGGACACTCAACCAAAGCTTCATAATTCTTGATGAGGCACAAAATACAACACCCGAACAAATGAAAATGTTTCTCACACGTATTGGCTTTGGGACAAAAGCAGTTATTACGGGTGATGTGACTCAAATTGACCTCGCAAAATCACAAAAGAGTGGTCTTATCGAAATACAAAGAATTCTAAAATCTGTTAAAGGTATCGAGTTCAACTTTTTTACTTCGGTAGACGTTGTTCGTCACCCATTGGTGCAAAAAATTATTAATGCCTATGAGAAATTTAAGCTTTAAAATTTAACAATGCCATCTAAAAATCCAATTTCCGTATTTATCCAAGATACCATCCATAAAAGAAAAAAATTATCAAAAAAACAATGTGAAAAATGGTTGGGTGCGATAGCAAAACCTGAAAGCGATATTACAGTCAGGATTGTCACATTAAATGAGTCACGAGAATTAAATCAACAATATAGAAATAAAATAGGGGCTACAAATATTTTATCTTTTCTAATGTCAGAGGACCCGATTGAAGGTGACTTAGTCTTATGTCACTCAATTGTAAAAAAAGAAGCTAAGGATCAAGGTAAAAAGATATTAGATCATTATGCACATTTAATTATTCACGGATATTTACATCTTTTAGGATATGATCATCAAAATAAAGCAGATGCTGATAAAATGGAAATGCAAGANAAAAAAATACTAAACAAATTCAATATTAATGACCCATATCGAGATTACAAATAATTGAGTTTATGAAAAGAAAAAGATTAAGAATTGGATCTCAACTTAGAAACCTCCTCCTAAAGCCAAGAGATAAAAAGCAACTAGGAGACCTTCTTAAGTCAGCTTTTGAAAAAAATATGATTGATGCAGAGGCATTGATGATGATTGAAGGCGTTCTAAATGTTTCAGATATGCAAGCAAGAGATATCATGAGGCCCAGGTCACAAATTGATGCGATTGATATTTCAAAAAAACCAGAAGAGTTTATTCCATTTGTCATTGAGACTGCTCATACAAGATTTCCTGTTTTTGAAGATGGGATTAATAATATAATCGGCATCCTTCTTGCTAAAGACCTCCTTAAATTTACTTCAGATCATGAATTTGAAATTAGAGATATTTTAAGACCGCCTATATTTATTCCTGAGTCTAAAAGGTTAAATGTTTTACTTAAAGAATTTAGAACACAGCGTAATCATATTGCCATTGTTGTTGACGAGCACGGGGGGGTTGCAGGCATGGTGACGATAGAAGATGTACTTGAGCAAATTGTGGGTGATATTGAAGATGAATTTGATTATGATGAAACAGAAGGTAATATTATCGAAGAAAACCCCCGACAATTTCGTGTAAAAGCTACAACAGAAATATCAGACTTTAATCGTTTTTTTGCAACCTCATATGAGGATGTTGAATTTTCAACTATTGGTGGCCTAGTGACTCAAAAATTTGGTTACTTACCAGAAAATGAGGAAAAAATTTCATTTGATGGTTTTGATATCACAATCATACGATCGGATAGCAGGCAAATTCACTCTATTCAGATTAATATTCCTGACCCAAAGAAAAGTATGGAGCTTAAATAAATCTTTAGCACACCACTTTGTTTAAAATAAGATTTATCACATGAAACTTCTACTAACAATATTCTCTATTTTCTACCTTTCAACCACCTTTGCTGATCATCATNAAAGTGATAAAGACAATCCAATCATTGATGAAATGCCGACNGATTATATTGAATTTGCAAATGTTATTGGCCTTTTAACGCCAGAGGAAATTGTTGGGCTTATAGGTGAACCTACTAAAAAATTAAACCTTAAGATGAAATCTTCTAATGAAGTAATTGCAAGCTCTTGGTATTATCACAATCTTAATACCGATGAAAATGGAAACTATTTCCCTACTACTGAGCTTGACATCATAGATGGATATGTCGAATCTGTTGTATTTTTAAATAATGTTGATGCAAATTCAAATTTTGAAGGTCAAAAGTTTGATACCAAACGTCCTGATAGTTCATTTTAGTTTTTACAAGTTCATTAAGTAAGGTTAAAGTACTATTTTAAAAATTTTAAAATAGTATACTTTGACCATCAAATCATCCCAACTGACTTTATCTGTATCCTATTTTTTTCTTGGTGCTCTATTAGTTTTAAGCTTCTCACCTTTTAATTTTTACCCTGTTCTTCCATTGGTAATTACTATTTTTTTTTGGTTAATCCAAAAAAATAATCTACCCCTAAAAGAGAGTTTACTTTTTGGTTTAGGTTTTTTTATATTTGGTATTTATTGGATATATATCTGCCTACAAAAATTTGGAGGTATGCCACCAATTATGGCGATACTCACAACTTTTAGCTTATGTTTGTTTTTATCCATTTTTTTCTTATCTTTTTCATTTTTTCCAAAATTTAAAAATAAACCTCTCTTAGTGGCAGCAATTTTTACAATAATTGAATGGGTACGCTCATTTATCTTTACAGGCTTTCCTTGGCTAACTCTAGGTTATTCTCAAGTTGATAGTAGCCCCTTGGCTGGATACATTCCTATTACTGGTATATATGGTGTTACTTTTCTCTTAATTTTAACCGCACACTTGATATTTCTTTTGCTGGATAGGACTAAAAATAGACCATGGATTATTATTTTAATAGTTTCCATTTGGGCTGGTGGACACTTTTTAAAAAAAATTGAATGGACAGAGCCAAATGGGGAAAGTGTCGAAGTTACGTTAATACAGGGGAATGTAAGGCAAGATGAAAAATGGAATCAAATTAAAATTAAAAATATACTAGACAAGTATGAACACTTAATTTTTGAAAGCAATTCTCCACTTACCGTTTTACCTGAAACATCAATGCCTCTTTTACTAGAACATATTCCATCAAATTATTTAAATAAAATTGAANCTCACCTTAAACAGATTNATGGAAATCTAATTTTAGGTGCAATCGAAAGAGAAGAAGAGAATATTTATAATTCTGCAGTTTCATTGGGTGTTAACGGATCACAAAAATATAGAAAATATCATTTAGTCCCCTTTGGAGAATATATTCCGCTTAGAGGTATTTTTGGTTTCATATATGAGGACTTGCTGAATATGCCTTTTAATGATTTATCTAGTGGCCCTAAGAAACAACTTCCAATGTATTTTGATCAACAAAAAATAGCAATAAATATCTGTTACGAAGATGTATTTGGAAATGAAATTATTCAACAATTACCAATGGCAAATATTCTATTAAATATGAGCAATGATGCTTGGTATGGCCATTCAATTGCTGCTGAACAACATTTACAAATTTCACAAGCCAGATCAATCGAAACAGGACGGATGATGCTTCGGGCAACGAATACAGGCGTCACGGCTTTTATTAATGAAAAAGGTAAAGTTATAAGTAAAATNCCCCAATTCCAAAGTGGGTCACTTACTCAATCTGTGCAAGGCTTTAAAGGAAGTACCCCTTTTATAAAATATGGTCATTTTCCAGTCTTAATTTTAAGTTTTTTCATCATCTCGCTCGCTTTTCTGCAAAGAAAATTAATTGGTAAGTTTCTTGCTGTGATTAAGAAACAAAGTAAAATACAGAAATAAATTAATTTAAAAAAAGATAAATGCTTAACTTCCAAGAAATTATTTTCAAACTTCAAGAGTATTGGAGCCATCAAGGATGTGCCATCATTCAGCCTTATGACATGGAAGTTGGCGCAGGTACATCACATACCGCCACATTTTTAAAGTCGATTGGTCCTGAACCGTGGAAGGCGGCATATGTCCAACCAAGCAGAAGGCCAAAGGACGGTCGTTACGGAGAAAACCCGAATCGCCTTCAACACTATTATCAATTTCAAGTTGCATTAAAACCTGCGCCAGAAAATATAGTTGATCTTTATATGGCCTCCATTAAAAATCTTGGGATTGACCTCAATAAAAATGACATTCGCCTTGTAGAGGATAATTGGGAAAATCCAACCCTAGGTGCATGGGGTCTTGGTTGGGAAGTTTGGTTAAATGGGATGGAAATAACACAATTTACCTATTTTCAACAAGTAGGGGGGATTACTTGTAAACCAATTACTGGAGAAATTACTTATGGTCTTGAAAGGCTAGCTATGTATATTCAAAATGTAGAAAGCGTCTATGATGTTCAATGGACAGATGGAATTAGTTACGGAGATGTTTTTTTACAAAATGAAAAAGAACAAAGCAGTTACAACTTTAAATTCAGTGATACTGAATTTCTTTTAAAAGCTTTTTCTTCTCATGCTAAACAAGCAAATAATCTAGTTAAAGAGAATTTGGCATTGCCAGCCTATGAACAAGTTTTAAAAGCAGCTCATACATTTAACCTATTAGATGCAAGAGGTGTAATAAGTGTCACAGAAAGGGCTGACTACATCGGAAAAATAAGGGATATTTCTAGAAATGTTGCTAAAGCCTACTTAGAGAGTAGAAAAAAATTAGGCTTCCCAATGGCTGATAGAAGCCATGCAAAAGAGGCTACAAATGAACTTGATAAGAAAAGTGATTCGAGTGATTAAAGATAATTTATTAATAGAGCTTCTAACAGAAGAATTACCACCAGATTCGCTCGAGATTCTAGGTAATCAACTAGGTGAGAATATATCCTCAGAACTTCTCTCAAAAAAACTAATAGATAAAAGTGACATTCAATCTTTTGCTACTCCAAGAAGAATTGCGGTTCACATCAAGTCAGTAAAGAAAGAGGCTGAAGATGAAAAAAAACTTATTAAGATTATGCCCTATTCTGTAGGTTTTGATGAGAATGACAAGCCTACTCAACCATTAATAAAAAAACTAGGATCTATTGATAAGGCGATCAAAGTCGAAGATCTTGAGATTGTAGAAGAAAAAAATCAGCAATTTATTTATATTTCAAAAAATTTTAAGGGCGAAAGTCTTGAAGATGAATTAACCGATATTATCAAAAATGCACTGCAAAAATTATCAATAAAAAAAGTTATGAGTTATCAACTAAATGATGGCTGGACATCAGTCAACTTTGTTAGGCCTATGAGAGGCTTTATTGCACTTCATGGAAACAAAGTAATGAAGTCTGAAGTCTTAGGTTGTAAATCATCAAATAAAACACTTGGTCATAGGTTTGAATCAAAAAAAGGAATTATCGAGATCAAACATGCAGATGATTATGAGAAAATTTTAGNAACAGAGGGCAATGTAATTGCATGCTTTAATAAACGAAAAGTTAAAATTAAAACAACCATCAAAGAAGCTCTGGTCAAACTCGGGGAAGATTTTTATATTACTGAAGATGAAGAACTTATCAATGAAGTGACTTCTCTTGTAGAAAATCCCAATATTCTTATTGGTAGTTTTGAAGAAAAATATCTTTCCGTACCAGAGGAGTGTCTTACATTAACGATGAAGACAAATCAAAAATACTTTCCTATTTTTAATAAAAAAAATGGATTAACAAATAAATTTATTATAGTGTCAAATATTTCTCCAAAAAATAAAGACCAAATAATTTACGGTAATGAAAAAGTTATAAGACCACGCTTAGCAGATGCTGAATTCTTTTATGATGAGGATAAAAAAGTAGGGCTAACAACTTTCNGTGAAAAGCTTGAGAATATTATTTACCATAACAAACTAGGATCACAAAAGGATCGGGCGGAAAGAGTTTCCAATAAATTGCAGTACCTTACAAAGGCTTTAAATTTAAAATTCGAAATTGATCCAATGGAATTATGTCTTTTCTCAAAAGCAGACCTTTTAAGTCTTATGGTTAGTGAATTCCCAAAACTTCAAGGAACTATGGGGCGCTACTATGCCCTTAATTTAAGTAAAAATAAAAATTTTGCCAATGCCATTGAAGATCACTACAAACCAAGATTTTCTAATGACTCGCTTCCAAGAAATGAACTAGGTTTTATACTTGCAATTGCAGATAAATTTACAACGCTGATTGATTTATTTTCCATTAATGAGGTTCCTACAGGGGAGAGGGATCCTTTTGGTTTGAGGAGAAATACAATAGGTATCATTAGATTGGTAATCGAAAAAAAATTGCCTATCAAAATTAGTGACTTAATTGATACTTTTTTAGTTAAAAATGAGGNGGCCAAGNAAAGTCTAATAAATTTCTTTTATGAAAGGTTATTCAATTACCTCAAGGACCTCGGTTATTCTAATGAAGTCGTGGACGCAATAGTGACATCAAAGCCTGAACAAATTAATGATATTTTAGATCGCCTTCAAGCTATTTCTGAATTTATAACCCTCAAAGAATCTGAAACACTTTCTTCTGCAAATAAACGAGTATCCAATATATTAAAAAAAGCAGACAAAATAACGAACAATACAATTGATCCAAGCCTTCTTATGGAAGATGAAGAAATTATGCTTCATAAAATTTTATTAGGCTTAGAGCCAAAAATAGATCAATGCTTAACTAAAAATAATTTTGTTGGTGCTTTAAAGAATTTAGTTGTTTTAAATACCCCAATAAATAATTTCTTTGAAAAAGTTATGGTTAATACCGATGATATTAATGTAAAAAATAATCGTTATAATCTGCTTTATAAGTTAAGACAAAATTTAAACTGTGTTGCTGATATTTCCAAATTAGCCTCTTAAAATGAAATTAGTCATTCTGGATCGAGATGGCGTTATCAATCAAGATAGCAAGCATTATATAAAAAGCCCTGACGAGTGGGTTCCAATTGAAGGTAGCCTTGAAGCAATCAGCTTATTGAATAAAAATGGATACACTGTTGTTGTAGCGACAAATCAAGGTGCAATTGGGAAAAAATTATTTAATACTACAACTTTAGATAAAATTCATAAGAAGATGCAAGATTTGCTAAAAACAAAAAAAGGTAAGATTGATAAAATCTTTTATTGTCCTCATATTGATGAAGACAAATGTTTATGTAGAAAACCTAAAAATGGACTAATGAGGAAAATAAGTGAGTACTACGGCATTAGTTTAAAAAAAATACCCTCCATTGGAGACTCAGCTAGAGACCTTGAGGCTTACGCAAAATCTGAGGCTCAACCTATTCTTGTGAGAACAGGCAATGGAAAAAATGTCGAGAAAAATAAGTTATTCCCAAGTAATACGTTAATTTTTAACAACCTCCTAGAGGCCTCCAAATTCATTATTAAAATGGAATAGTATGTTATTAAGATCAATATTATTTCAGTTGGGTATGTGGGTTTTTACAATCCCATTCACTTTCCTTGCCATACTTACTTTCCCAGCCCCACCTATACTGCGCTATAAATTTATTTCTTTATGGGCTAAAACAATGCTTATTTGGCTTAAATGGACTTGCAATATCTCATTTAAAATAAAAGGTAGTAAAAATATTCCCAAAGCACCCTACATAATATTATCTAAACATCAATCAGCATGGGAAACATTGGCATTTCAAAAGATTTTTCCTCCTCAAGTTTGGGTAATGAAACAGGAATTGCTTTTTGTGCCTTTTTTTGGCTGGGGTTTAGCAATGACCTCCCCCATCGCAATCANTCGATCATCTGGNAAAAAATCTTTAAATCAAATGCTACAGCAAGGTATTGATAGGATAAAAAAAGGGTTCTGTATTGTTATTTTTCCCGAAGGTACAAGAATAAAACCCAAAGGAATTGGGAAGTATCATATTGGAGGTGCTTGGTTGGCATCACAAACTAAAATACCTATATTGCCTGTAGCTCACAATGCTGGATTTTTTTGGCCTAAAAATTCAATAATCAAAAAATCAGGAGTTATTACAGTTTCAATTGGAAAACCAATTGCTAGTGACAAGCTAAAAGCTGACAAGCTTAACCAAAAAACAAAGAAATGGATAGAACAAGAAATGTTAAAAATAAATGTTTAACTTTAATACAAAAAAAATAGTTAAATTGCCATTGTCAAATAATGAGTCAATCGAGTATCAATTAATTAAAAAATCAAAGAAAACCCTAAGTTTAAAAATTACCGAAAATGGTCTGTTGGTAAGTGCTCCTTTTTTAATGACAGAAAAAAAAATCAATCAGCTAGTAACCTCAAAAATTGATTGGATTAAAAAAAAATTAGCTCTTGTGGAGCCACAAAAAAATAAACTTGAAATTAAAGACAATGCTACCTTTCATCTTCTAGGTAAAGAAATAAAGATCACTTTATTTCACGGTAAAAATAAAATTGAGTGGCAAACCCCTAAAAATCTGCATATTCACTTTAANGAATTATCCAATCAAAAAAAACTTAAGAAATTTTTTATCNCCTGGTTGAAAGAAACTGCCTTAGATTATTTTTCTCAAAGAGCATATGAGATCTCTAAATCAAATTCAATTCCATCAAATTCAATTTTACTTTCTAATGCAAAAACAAGGTGGGGTACATGCAACAGCAAAACGGAAGTGAGAATTAATTGGCGCTTAATTCAAGCAGANTCTTATGTTGTTGACTATGTTGTATGTCATGAATTTGCTCATTTAACCCATATGAATCATTCNAAGAATTTTTGGAATTTAGTTGGAAAGCTTTGTCCAAATTATAAATTAGCTGAAAATTATTTAAAGAATAAAGGATTCAGTCTCTACTTAATCGATTAGCTTCCTTATATCCTCAATAATACCTTCAATTTTAAATCCATATGGATAACGAAGTCTCACAGCCCCCAGTTGATCAATTAGATATATAGCTGACCCATGATCAATCGTATACCTCTCTCCCTCTCCTACTTTCTCCCTATAAACTTTATATTGTTGTGCCATTTTTACGATATTTTCTGAACTCCCTGTTAGCCCAATAAAAGCTTTATCAAATGATGATAAATATTCTTTTAGTACTTCCTTTGAATCTCTCTCTGGATCTAATGTAACAAACAACACCTGAAACTTTCCACTATCAATTTTTTTATAAATTTCTTTTAATTCAATTAAGGTTGTCGGGCAAACATCTGGGCAATTAGTAAATCCAAAAAAAATAGCTACAACGTCTCCATTAAAATCGGATAATTCTCTTTCTATTCCATTCTGATCTATAAGATTAAAATTACCATTAATTTTTGCTTTTGTTATGTCGGATCCATGGAAATTAATTTTTTCATCATCAGAACATGAGCATAAAAGTAATGACAAAAGGATCAAATACAAAAATTTTTTCATAGAAAGTTTCTCAAAAATTGATTTTCATTTTATCATGCTAATCTATTAGCAAATTTTATAATAAATTTGAATTAACTTATTAAAAAAAAGGGTTTTTATGGCAATGCCTCAATCAATGGAAAATAAAGATGGATTTATCTGGTACGACGATAAATTTGTAGACTGGCGTGAAGCGAAGACGCATGTTTTGACGCACACACTTCACTATGGTCTTGGTGTTTTTGAGGGGGTAAGGGCTTATGAAACAAAAAAAGGAGCTGCCATATTTAGATTGAATGACCATACGAATCGATTATTTAATTCTGCTCATATTATGAATATGGAGATTCCATTTTCCAAAACTCAAGTAATTGATGCACAGAAAGAATCAGTCTCAAAAAATAAATTAAAATCTGCATATATTAGGCCTATGGCTTTCTTTGGTGCTGAGGAGATGGGAATNTCAGCAGAAAGATTATCTACTCATTTAATAATTGCTGCATGGGAATGGGGTGCGTATATGGGGCAAGAGGCAATTGAAAATGGAATTCAAGTAAAAACATCTTCTTACTCAAGACATCATGTAAACGTTACTATGTGTAAAGCTAAAGCTAATGGAAACTACATGAACTCGATTTTGGCCCATCACGAGGCTAAGGTAGATGGTTATGATGAAGCGTTATTATTGGATACGCAAGGCTTTGTTACTGAAGGAACCGGAGAAAATTTCTTTTTAATTAAAAATGGTAAGCTAATTACACCAAGTTTAAATAGTGCGCTTGAAGGTATTACAAGAGATTCTATTATTACAATTGCAAAAGATTTAGGAATAGAAGTTATTGAAAAAAATATTACTCGAGATGAGGTTTATACTGCAGATGAAGCATTTTTCACAGGAACTGCTGCAGAAGTTACACCAATTAGAGAGTTAGATAAAAGAAAGATAGGCTCAGGTACTAGAGGTGCTGTTACACATGAGCTTCAGTCTATATATTTTGATATCGTTAAGGGCGGTAACAAAAAGTACAGTGATTGGTTAACATACGTTGAATAAGAAAAATTAAGATTTAACATTCATAACCCTTAAAGATTTTCCGGTATTTTGTCCAACCAATGATGCTGATTCATCTTCAATACACTCAAGAGTCTTTTTAAATACAAAAAAAAGAAGTTGCTGGCCCTTGTTACGGGGGAAATTTTTAGCCTTAAACCTTAACACCAACTTCTTTCCAATTCATAAGCAATGCTACTTTCTAAAAAAGATTGATCAATTATCTGTTGTATATTTTTATTTTTATATTCAGTTAATATTAGTTTTATTGGCTCACTTGACTCACTTGATTTAACGTTTAAATTGAATTCTTCCAATTTAGCTTGTAATTGCTTCGCTACTGCCTCGCCTGTATCCACAAATGCAATGTTTGAGTCCATGATTTTAGTTATTAAATGTTTTATATAAACATAGTGCGTACACCCCAAAACAATTGTATCGACAGCATTTTTTTTGAAGTCGCGTAAATATTTTTCTAAAAGCTCAATTAACTCAACATTATCAACAATTCCTTTTTCTATTGCATTAACTAACCCCGGACAGGGCTGCACATAGAATTTTACTTTACCTGAATACCTCTCAAGCAAAGCTGAAAATTTTGTACTTTTTAAAGTTCCGCTTGTAGCTAAAACACCCACCTTATTATTTGAAGTAATTTTTAAAGCTGGTTTAACTGCAGGTTCCATGCCAATAATTGGAATATTAAACTTATCTCGAAGCTCATTAATAGAAAATGCCGTCGCTGTATTACAAGCAACGACAATTGCTTTAGAATTTTTTTTATTAATAAGGAAATTAGATATTGAAATAGCTCTTTTTATTATTTCACTCGCTGGCATGTCGCCATAGGGGGTAAAAGCCGAATCAGCAACATATATTAAATCTTCATCAGGTAAAAGATTGTGAATACTTTTTGTTACAGATAAGCCTCCAAAGCCAGAATCAAAAATGCCTATAGGAAGTTTTTTTTGCATAAATTAAAATTGAGTATCCTAAAGATAAAGAAAAATAATTAATTGGTTAATGTAGAATATAAAATGTAAAAATTATGGTGAATAGATTAACACAAATATATACTAAAACAGGCGATCAAGGTAAAACTGGGCTTGGAGATGGGACTCGTATAGAAAAATCAAGTACTCGCATAGAATGCTTGGGGGGTGTAGATGAACTCAATTCCATAATAGGTGTAATCCTTACAGAAGATATACCACAAAAAACCGTCTTAAAAAAAATACAGCATGATCTTTTTGATATAGGTGGCGAGTTATCTATTCCAAATTATAAGAAAATTGATATAAAAAAAATAAGCTTTCTAGAACAGGAGCTTGATAACATGAATGGCTCACTATCGCCTTTAAAAGATTTTATTTTGCCTGGTGGCTCAAAGGCCGCTTCTTACGCCCATCTAGCAAGAGCGGTGTGCAGAAGAGTTGAGAGAAGCTTATTCCTATTAAACAAAAAGGAAGAGGTGAATAATTATTCTCTTAAATATTTTAATCGTTTATCCGATTTTCTTTTTGTTCTGGCTAGATATATCAACGAAGAAAAAAAATGCGAAGATATTTTATGGCAAAAGAATATCTAAAAATTTAAATTAAATGAATTTAAACGCCCTTCCTTGCCTTTTTAGAAAAATTAATCAACTAGTTAACCCTACAAGAATTAATGATCACTTAATAAGTGAAGCTGCCATCAATGTCGTGTCTCAACTTCAATCAAACAATTATGAAGCCTACATTGTAGGGGGTGCGATAAGAGATATTCTATTAAATTACCCCCCAAAAGATTTTGATATTGCAACAAATGCAAAACCTGAAGAAGTTAGAAAAATATTTAAACACTCAAGGATTATAGGAAGAAGATTTAAATTAGTCCATGTAATTAATAAGAGAGAGGTGATTGAGGTTTCGACATTCCGTACAGCCCCCTTAGAAAAGATTCATATGAAAAATGGTATTTTGAAAGACAACGAATATGGTTCAATGGATGAAGATATCAAACGTCGTGATTTTACAATTAATGCACTTTATTATGATCCGATTAATAAAAAATTAATTGATACCTACGGGGGAGAAGGCGATGTAAGAAATAGAAAAGTAAGGCTAATTGGTGATCCTCAGAAAAGATTTAAAGAAGATCCTATTCGGCTTCTGAGGGCTTTAAGGTTTTCAGCTAAGCTTGATATGAAAATTCATCACGAAACCCTTATACAAATTAAGCCCTCGATGAAACTGCTAGAAACTATTCCTCACTCAAGATTATTTGATGAAATTTTAAAATTTTTCCTTTCTGGTCACGCAAGAAATAGCTTGCAAATTTTTAAAGAATATAACCTAACAAAAAAATATTTACCTTCCTTAGATAATTTAAATGCTAGTTTTGAAAAATTTGTTTATATGGCTCTTGATAATTGTGATCAAAGAATAGCAAACAATAAACATATAAGCCCGGGTTTCATTTTTTCTGTATTTTTATGGCAAGATGTTTTTCAATTATGGAAAAAAAATGAAACAAAATACCCACATAGCTCACTCGCTTTAAATGACGCCATTGAAAAAGTAATTTCCAAACAAAATAAAATTTTTCCTATCCAAAAACGATTTCTAATCGCCATGTCAGAAATATGGAGACTTCAAATTCGGTTTGAAAATTTATCGCAAAAAAAGGTATATCGACTTTTTTCACACCCTAGATTTAGAGCTGCGTATGACTTTATGCTGATTCGTTCAGAAAGCGGTCAATTTAATAAAAATTTGAGCGAATGGTGGAGAAAGTTCGTTGAAACTGATGATGTAGCTCGAAAAAAACTAATTAATAAAATAAAATAATGTCTGATATTTATATTGCACTTGGAAGTAACTTAGAAAAACCTAGGCAGCAAATTCATAATGCAGTTAAGTTAATTGGTAAAATTGAAGGGCTCAATATTTCACTCATATCTTCTTTATACCAAACAAAACCCATTGGTAAGACTAATCAGCCTGATTTTATCAATGCCGTACTTAAAGTAGAGGGGATTATATCTCCGGAAAAATTACATACTGCATTGCAGGATATAGAAACACAAGCTGGTAGAATAAGAATTGAATTGAATGAACCACGTACATTAGACCTTGATATTTTGTTGATTGATAACTTAATTATGAAAACAAAAGAATTGACTATCCCCCACCCCAGAATGCACCTAAGACAATTTGTGATTATTCCTCTCTTAGAAATTAACCATGGATTGTGTGTCCCTGGTATAGGCCCCATAAAAGACATCTCAAAATCGCTTTCTGATCAAGGGGTCATTAAAGTCTAAAATGAATATATTTGATAAATACCCTTATATTGTGATTGAAGGCCCTGTTGGATGTGGCAAATCAACACTTGCAGGTCTTCTAGCAAACCAACATCGTGCAACAATTTTTAATGAACGGGCTGAGAGAAATCCTTTTTTGCCAAAATTTTATGAGGACATGAAACATTATTCACTTCCCACACAACTTTTTTTTCTTTTTCAAAGAGCTAATCAATTAGATGAGCTTAAGCAAAAAGATTTTTTTAGAAATGGCGTTGTAGCTGACTTCTTCTTACAAAAAGACCCAATCTTTGCAAGGCTAAATTTAGATGATGAGGAATTTAAACTTTATCAACAAATATATCGACACCTACAACTTAAAGCACCCGTTCCTGACTTAGTAATTTACCTCCAAACACCCGTAGATCTTCTAAGAAAAAGAGTTGAAAAAAGAAATATTAATTATGAACAGCATATTTCCACGGAATACCTTGAAAAGATAGCAGCCTCTTACAGTAGCTATTTCCATAATCAACATAAATCAAATGTCTTAATTGTAAATAATGAAAATATTGATTTATTAGAGGATAGCTCTGCTCTAAACATGATGATTGAAAGAATCTTACAAATTACAAGCATACGAGAGTACTTTAATCCTAGGTTAATTTAACTAACATGAACAAATTAATGGACCTTCTTAAAAAAGAAAAAATTGCAATAATCACCTGTTACGATGCTTCATTTGCATCAATACTTAGTGATACAGAGGTGGATGCATTGCTTGTTGGNGACTCATTAGGAACTAGAATAAAAGGGGNTAGAAATACATTAAATGTCACAATGAACGAAATTTTATATCACACCCAAGCAGTTCGAAGTGGTGCAAAAAGTTTACCCATTATTGCCGACATGCCGATAAACTCATTTGATAATAAATCGTCTGCATTAACAAATGCTAATAAAATTATTGAGGCTGGAGCCAGCATGGTTAAGGTGGAGGGTGGAAAGGAGATTGTAGATATTGTAGAGCACCTTACCAAAGAAAAAATATTTGTTTGTGGCCATATTGGATTTACCCCGCAAACAAAAACTATTTCAGAGTTTAAATTTGAGCCAGAAGATCTATTAAATGAAGCCAAAATACTTAGAAATGCTGGTATTTCTATGATTGTTTTATCAATGCTAAATGAAAAAATTGACCAAGTAATAACAACTGAATTAGACATACCAACTATTTCATATAAATCTTCGAATAAATGTACAGGNAAAGTAGAAATTTTATATGATTTACTTGGCTTAAAAATTTCTGATATTCATGATCCAAAAAAAGAAAATNATGAGATTTACACAAACTTTAATTTTAAATCCCTACAAGACTTTATAAAAAAAACAAAAAAATCTAAATGATTATTTTACAAACTCAAAATGAAGTAAGAGTAGCATTGGCTGATAAAAAAAAATTAGCATTAATTCCTACCATGGGGAACTTACATGATGGACATATTTCCTTAATTGAGCATGCTAAAAACTATGCAGATAAAATTATCGTCAGCATTTTTGTAAATCCCATACAATTTAATTCAAAAAATGATTTAAAGAATTACCCTAGAACCCTATCAAGAGACATAAGCATTCTTAGAGATCTAGGTATAGACATACTATTCAATCCAACAGATAAGGAAATGTATCCATCAAAACCATTACTTAACTATAAATTACCATCACTGGCTACTCAATTATGCGGAGCAAAAAGGGCAGGGCATTTTGAAGGGGTAATAACTGTCATAGAAAAACTATTTGATCTTTTTAAACCAGATCATGTTTTCTTTGGAAAAAAAGATTACCAACAACTCATGCTCATAAAAAAATTTATCTTGGATAAAAGATATAAAATTACCTTACATCCAATTGAAACAGTAAGAGAAGATAATTCNCTTGCCTTAAGCTCAAGGAATAATTTATTAAGACCCCAATCAAAAGTTACAGCCTCGACACTTTATAAAACTTTAAAAGANACAATAAAAGATCTAAAAAAAACAAACAATATAAACCAAGCTGAGTTATCAGCTATTAAAAAACTAACATCGCTTGGCTGGCACGTCGATTATGTTGAAATAAGACGTCAAACTGATTTATTAAAACCCACGACAAATGATAAAAATCTGGTTATTTTAGGTGCGGCCTATTTTGAGGATGTGAGACTAATTGATAATATAGAATTTTGCACAGATGATACTAAATGTCTATAATGTCACGATTTAAACCTATATTAGAAATTTTAAGATAATTATGCAAAGAACTATGCTCAAATCAAAACTTCATAGAGCGACTGTATCGCATTCTGAATTAGAATATGAAGGATCATGTGCCATTGATTCATCCCTTTTAAAAGCTGCTGATATAAATGAATATGAGCAAATTTCTATTTACAATATTACAAACGGGGAAAGGTTTGTTACCTACGCAATTAGAGCCGAAAAAGATTCAGGAATTATTTCAATTAATGGGGCAGCAGCACATAAGGCCAGCCCAGGAGATAAATTAATCATTGCGACATATGCAAATTATAATGAGTCTGAACTAAAAACTTATCACCCTACTTTAGTCTATTTAGACGAATCAAATAAAATGACTATTACAAAAAATTCGATTGCAATTCAAGCAGCTTAAATTTGGTTTCAACTTTAAGTATAAAAAAACAAGTCATTTCTGCTTTAGAGGATATCAAAGCTTTTGATATAGTCTCGCTGAATGTCAAAGAATTAACATCAATCAGTGATTTCATGATAATTGCAAGCGCATCATCAACAAGACAAACAAAAGCCCTCGCAAGAAATATAAAAGATAAAATGAATGCTTTAGGTGTTGATGTTATTGGGATCGAAGGAGAAACTGAAGGTGATTGGGTATTGGTAGATCTGGGAGATATCGTTGTCCATATAATGACGCCTACCACTCGTGCATATTTCAATCTTGAGGAATTATGGTCAAGTTAATATAATGGATTTGAATTAGCTTGAAAATTAGAATCATTACCGTAGGCAATAAACCTGATATTTGGTTACAAGATGGTATAAAAAGCTATATAAAAAAATTTCCAAATTTTACAAAGCTTGAGTGGGTAGAAATTAAGTCTGAAAAAAAATTTAGCTCAATTGAGAATAAAAAAAAAGAAGAGGCCCAGCGAATTAAGGCTCACATCAAAGGGGCAGGCTATATATGCCTTGATGAGCGAGGCACTTCTTTTTCTTCATTAAATTTTTCATCAAAATTACAAAATTGGCTTCAAAATTTTCCTACAATTACCTTTGTCATTGGGGGGGCAGATGGGCTCGACNGCCAACTACTAAAAGAAAGTATTGAAAATATATCCCTATCAAAAATGACACTGCCTCACCATACAGTTAAATTAATCTTAATCGAGCAAATTTTTAGAGCTTTCTCCATCCTTAATAACCACCCCTATCATCGAGAATAGAATAAGTTGGACCAACATAATTTGGCTAAGAANGGACCTTAGGNATTAGTCAAAAACTTATATATATAAAACTGTAAGTGATTTGTTGTTTTTTAACTACACTTTATCTTAAANCCTANTCAAAAGNACTTAAAACTACTTTTTAAATGCCCCCNAAAAACAACATATATGCGANAATNTAANNATATGACTATAAAAAATTACTTAAAATATTTTCTAATGGCGCTAGTGTTTTTGTCTAGCATTGTTAGTGCAGAAGAAAATCCTAAAGACCCCTATGAAGGCTTTAACCGTGGTGTTTATACTTTTAATGACNCCCTTGACGGAGCAATTCTTAAACCTATAGCAATGGGTTATAACTATGTTACACCTGATGTAGCCAAAAAAGGTGTTAATAATTTTTACAACAATATTACAGACTTTATAACTGCGGTTAATAGTTTTTTACAGCTAAATATAGAGCAAGGGATTACAGATACAGGCAGAGTAATCGTAAACTCAACAGTAGGTTTGCTTGGCTTCGTTGATGTATCCTCAACCAATGTAAATAATTACACTGAGCGTAACAGAGAAGATTTTGGAACAACGCTTGCTCATTATGGATGGCGTGACAGTGCATACTTAGTCCTACCACTATTTGGTCCCTCTACTTTCAGAGATGGTACTGGTTTAGTGGTTGATGGTTTGTTCATTGATCCTATTGGTTATATAGATAATGTGCGCTTAAGAAACGTGTTGTACGTAGGTAAAGTCATTACTACCAGAGCTCAACTTTTAGATGCAACAAACTTAATGGATGATGCAGCTATTGATCCGTATGCTTTCCAACGAGATTCATGGCTTCAAATAAGAGAGGCTCAGATAGCAGGCAAAAAACAAATTGATTATGATGAGTACTTAGATTATTTATCTGAAGATGATTCGTTTGATTTCACAACAGATAAAGTTATTGATGCTTCAGCGAACGAAAATCAAAATACTGAAAGTGATTCAATATCACATTTTAAAGATTCAGGTTCTGATGAGTTTAATAAAACAAGTCAACGACCTCTGGCATCTCACCTCGTCTCTTCCTTATAAAGTTTTATTTAATTACCAGAAGCAATAGTCATATCATCTATTAATACAGAGCCAATGTATTGAGAGCTATTTATGTATGTGTCATTTCCGATATTTGAAATATTTAATAACATATCTTTCATATTTCCAGCAATAGTTATTTCTTCAACTGGGTGAACTATAGCGCCGTTCTCTACCCAAAAACCAGCAACGCCTCTTGAGTAATCACCGGTCACCATGTTTAAGCCCTGCCCAAGTAACTCCGTGACTACCAAACCTCTTCCCATCTTTTTTAATAATCTTTCAAAAGTAAAGCTTGATGAATTGACTATTAGGTTATGTGCCCCTCCAGCATTACCTGTTGTTTCCATTTTTAATCTTCTGGCACTATATGAGGATAAAAAGTAGCCTTTTAAATAGCCCTTATCAATAACGATTCTAGGTTTTACATGAACCCCATCTCCATCAAAATATGTTGTGGCATTGCCATGTTTTAAGTAGGGATCCTCATGGACAGTCAGGCTCTCTGAGGCAATTTTTTTATTAAGTGAATTTAATAAAAAGGATGTTTTTCGATATTGATTTGTACCGGACGAAGCCGATACTATCGATGAGAGCAATGAAGTGGCTACCCGTGATTCAAAAATGACTGGGTACCGACCTGTTTTAATAGGCTTGGGCATTAAACGCATTAGGGCTCTTTTGGCTGAGTCCTCACCGACCTCTTTCAAAGCTTTCAAATTAGAAATTTTACGAGCATTGCTATAACTATAATCTCTTTGCATGCCAGAGTTATCCTTGGCGATAACAGAACAGCTAATAATGTGACGTGAGGATGGAAACCCTCCAATAAATCCATTTGAATTTGCCTGAACAAATAAATTATTAGAGGTGCTAAAGTTCGCCCCCTCTGAATTGCTTACTCTTTTATCAAACCCTAAGGCAGCTTTTTCAGCTGTTAGCGCTTTAGTGATCATAGAGTCTTGAGACTCTTCAAAAGGGTGATATAAATCAAGCTCTATCTTTTTCTTAGGGAATAACGCTGAACTTGCTAGACCAAATGCTTTATCTTCACCAGTGAATTTAGCGATATCGCAAGCAGCCTCTATGCAAGATGTAATTGCATCTTTACTAAAATCAGAAGTTGTCGCCACCCCCCTTTTTTTTCCGAAGTACACTGTAATTGACAAGCTTTTATCATTATTTAAAGAAACTGATTCAAGTTTTTTCATTCTTACTGAAACGGAGGTTCCGGAATCAATATCAATTTCAACATCTGATTCAGAAGCACCTTTAGCTCTAGCTTGTTTATTTACGGATTCCGCTAACTCGTATAAATCTGCCTGAGCATAATTAAGTATTTTTATCATTCAATATTTGAGAATAATTAAAGTGATATGATACATAATCAAAATCAAAATTTGGTATAAAATTTTTTATGATAGACATAACGGATGATTTAATAAGTAAAACAGCGCTGAAAAATCAGGCAAAAGATGTTTATGAGTTTGGAAAAGTCTTAGTGGCTTTGACTGATAAACAAATAAGCCAGATTGAGCTTCCTGAAAATGTAATCGAGGCAATAAAAGAACTTAAAAGAATAAAAAAAATCTCTGCTCAAAAAAGACAAGGCCTGTATTTAGCAAAACTACTGAGAGAGATAGACCTTTCCAAAGCACAACAATTTGTCGATCATTTAAAGTTTGAGTCTCAAAGTGAAATTAGAAAATTTCATCAAGTAGAAAATTGGAGAGACAGACTAATAGACGATATCTCAAATCTTACAGATTTAGTGAATTTATCCCCAGACATAGATATACAAAAATTAAGAAATCTTATACTCAATTCTCAAAAAGAAATTAAAAAAAGTAGTTCCAGAAAACATCAAAGAGAGCTTTTTCAGTACATTAAAGAAATTTTAGAATAGTTTAGATACTAGCCACCGCTTCAGCAGCTTTTCCATTTCTTATATAGCCAACATTAATTTCAGACCCTTTATTTTCTCTAATTAAGGAAATAAGCTCATCAGGCGTTGAAATTTTCTGGCCATTTATAGAGATAATTCTGTCACTTCTAAGAATGCCTGCTTTGTCTGCAGCAGAATCTTTGATTACAGCTATTACTTGAATGCCTTCGGCATTTTCTCTATTTTCACCTTGGCCAAGCTCAATAAAATGAGTGCCAAAAGTTGGTTTAGGAAGTTTCGCCCAATAAGAGGCATAAAAGTCATACATTACATTTGGATCAGCTAAGTCTTCCTTGGTAATTTCTATTTCTGTCACCTTACCGAAATCTTTTATCCTTTTTTCTTCTACTGCCTTTCTTCTCGCCTGTTTAAATTTAGAAGCTCTTCTTCCCTCATTAATTTGTCGATCATAAATTAATATGAAATCTGATTTAATTTCTTTCCCATACTCTAGAGCAAAACTTGGTGGTAAATTGGTACTAACAAATCCAGAGAACCCCATCAAATCATATCCATTCTCAAGCATCATCACGTTATCAGTATCTTTATCCCAGCCTCTCATTATCTTTGTCTCTGGGTTTTGTTCAAATGACTTAAATCCCTCAGGACTTTGTGTTACATAATTTTTTTTGAATAGGTTTTCTTCAGCAAAAATATTTGTAGATATGAGAAAAGCCGCCGAGAGGATGATGTTTAAATATGATTTGTACATGTGGGTTCCTTGGTAATGATAATATTATATTTTAATTATCTAAACTGACATACTTATGGAACAAAAATTCATTAAAATTGGATTAATATCAATTAGTGATCGCGCCTCTGCTGGAATCTATAAGGATAAAGGTATACCTGAATTAGAATCTTGGCTAAAAAAAACTCTAAAAAATGATTTCCAAACTGAATCGATTGTGATCCCAGATGAGCTTTCTAAGATTAAGAATACTTTAATTGATTTCTGTGATCACAAAGAATGTTCTTTAATATTAACAACAGGCGGTACAGGCCCTACTAAAAGAGATATAACGCCTGAAGCAACTTTATCTGTTGGTGAGAAAGAAATGCCTGGATTTGGTGAACAAATGCGTCAAATTAGTTTAAATTTTGTTCCTACAGCGATCTTGTCAAGGCAAGTGGCAGTTATTAGAAAAAATACACTGATCATAAATCTTCCAGGACAGCCTAAAGCCATTGTTGAGACGTTAGAGGGGTTAAAAGATGACCAAAATAAAGTGAAAACGCATGGTATCTTTTCAGCAATACCTTATTGTTTAGATCTAATTGGTGGCCCATTCATTGAAACAAATGAAGAAATTGTAAAATCTTTCAGACCTAAAAAGAAATAAAATGAAGACAGAATTTGAAATTATAGAAAAGTTCTTTAACAAGAAGGCTATCAAAGCACATAAAGGTATAGGAGATGATGCTGCATTAATTGAAAAAGATGGCAAAACTTTTTGGGCGATTTCGACAGATATGCTTAATGAAAAAGTTCATTTTATGCCAAACACAGATCCATATAAACTTGGATGGAAAGCAATGGCAGTAAATGTTTCTGATCTTTTAGCAATGGGAGCTTCACCAATGTTTGCATTACTTTCNATAGCTCTGCCAAAATCAAATAGTGATTGGCTAAAAAAATTTTCGAAAGGCTTCTTTGAATGTGGCAAAAAATACAATGTTGAGCTAATAGGTGGAGATACCACAAAAGGACCTTTAACAATCAATGTTACTATTTTAGGCGATGTAAATAAAAAAAATATTTTACTAAGGTCTAATGCAAAAATTGGTGACGATATTTGGGTAACTGGTGAACTTGGGCTAGCCGCTTTAGGGTTAAAAATAATTCAAAAAAAAATAAATGCTCCCAGTACAATAACGAAAAAATCAATCAATGCCTTAGAAAAACCAAAACCAAATATGCTTATTATTGAAAAAATAAAACCTTTTTGTAATGCAGCTATAGATGTTTCAGATGGCTTTATTTCAGACCTAAATCATATTTTAATTGCTTCTAAGGTGGGTGCCCATATTTTTTTAAAAGATGTTCCAATGAATAAATGGATAAGAAAAACAGAAAAAGAAGATTTAGCACTTTATGGTGGTGATGACTATCAAACAATATTAACCGCCCCAAAAAAAATGAGGTCTAAGATCGAAAAATTACTCCAAAAAAATAATTTAGAGCTTTCAAGGGTAGGTATTATTACCAAAGATAAAAAGCTGCACCTAAGTAATAATGACAAAACAATTAAATTAAAAAAGGGTTATATTCACTTTGAAAAAAATTAAATTACTTTTTAAAAATGAGTCAACATTTATAGCATTGGGTTTTGGGTCAGGCTTATCAAATGTAGCGCCTGGAACTTTTGGTACATTAGTTGCAATACCTTTGTTTTATTTTTCTCAACTCCTCCCTCAGTATTATGATTATTTTTTTGTAATCACTCTTTTTTTTATTGGCATTTATGTATCAAATAAAACCTGTCTTATTATAAAAATTAAAGACCCCTCATGCATTGTCATTGATGAAATTGTTGCATTTCTTGCCCTTTTAATTTATTTCAAACCTGACATGATTGAATTATTTGTTTGTTTCTTATTGTTTAGATTTTTTGATATCTTTAAACCATTCCCAATTAATATACTCGAGCAAAAATTTGATGGTGGCTTTGGCATAATGATTGATGATATAGCGGCTGCCATTTACTCTGCTTTAATAATGATTGTTCTTATTCAATATGTTCTCTGAAGAACATGTAACGCTCACACGGGCACTAGGGGAGCAATGTATACGAAAAAAAATTCTTTTAGTTACAGCTGAGTCATGTACAGGTGGACTTTTATCTGCAATGTTTACCGAAGTGTCTGGGAGCTCAAAATGGTTTGATAGAGGCTTTGTTACTTATAGCAATAATGCGAAAATAGATATATTAGGTGTGAGCAAAAAGACTCTAGAAAATTTTGCTGTTAGTCAAGAGATTGCTAATGAGATGTCTGTAGGGGCATTAAAAAACAGTAAAGCAAATTTAAGTATAAGTATCACGGGTATTGCTGGTCCTGAAGGGGGGGCATTAAACAAGCCTGTGGGAACCGTTTTTTTTTCCGTAGCGGATCAAAATGAGATAATTTTAGAGCATAAAGCAAGCTTTAAGGGGACAAGAGAGATAATTAGAAAAGAATCTATACTTTTTGTATTAAATGAACTGTTGAACCTTACGTTATAACAACAAGTATGAAATAATAAAAAAATAATTAAAACACTAACCAAAGGTAACCATTCAATGGATGAAAACAAGAGAAAAGCCCTAGATGCAGCACTTGCTCAGATAGATAAACAGTATGGAAAAGGATCGGTGATGCGGATGGATGACACTTCAGTTGTTGAAGATATCCAATCCGTATCAACTGGATCTTTAGGGCTCGATATTGCTTTAGGAATTGGAGGCTTACCTCGAGGGCGCGTCATTGAAATATATGGTCCAGAATCTTCTGGGAAAACATCTCTTACACTCTCAGTAATTGCTCAGATGCAAAAAGTAGGCGGTACGGCTGCATTTATAGATGCCGAACATGCGCTTGATATTCAATATGCAGCAAAACTTGGAGTTAACATTGAAGAATTACTTGTCTCACAACCGGACACAGGAGAACAAGCTCTTGAAATTGCAGACATGCTGGTAAGAAGTGGTTCTGTAGATATTGTCGTAGTCGATTCTGTTGCTGCATTAACACCACGCGCTGAAATTGAAGGAGATATGGGAGATTCCCATATGGGATTACAAGCCAGACTAATGTCACAGGCATTAAGAAAATTAACCAGCAATATTAAGAAAACGAACACGATGGTCATTTTTATTAACCAACTAAGAATGAAAATTGGTGTTATGTTTGGTAACCCAGAGACAACCACCGGAGGTAATGCCCTTAAATTTTATGCTTCAGTACGACTTGATATTAGAAGAATTGGTGCAATAAAAAAAGATGATGAAGTCATTGGTGCAGAAACCAGAGTTAAGGTTGTCAAAAATAAAGTTGCCCCTCCTTTCAGAAAGGCTGAATTTGATATGCTATATGGCGAAGGTATCTCATTAGAGGGGGAGATTATAGATCAAGCAGTTAAATTGAATATCATAGAAAAGTCCGGTTCATGGTATAGCTATAACGGCGATAAAATTGGTCAAGGTAAAGATAATGTCAGGGAATTTCTTAAAGGCAATGCTGAGCTATCGAAAGATATTGAAAATCAAGTGAGAGATAAATCAAGTATTTCAGCTGAAATTGAGATCGATGATACAGCGCCTGCGGATGATGCAGAATCTGAAAAGTAATATTGAAAAAAATATTATCTTATTAAAAAAAAGAGCTCTTTATTACCTGGGTAAAAGAGAATATTCACGCCTAGAATTATATAAAAAAATAAATGCCTACGCCAAAGAGCTTGAACTTGAAACTCATAACATTAAAACCATACTTAATGACCTTGAAAGTGATAATTGGTTATCAGACCAAAGATTTACTGAACAATTTATCTTTTCAAAAAAGAGTAAATATGGAGCTGAAAAAATTAGATACGAATTAAAAAATAGGGGTGTAGATGAGAATATAATAAACAATGAGCTCATTAAAATAGAAACAGAAAATTATTCTCTTGCAAAAAAAATCTGGTCAAAGAAGTTTGATGATACCCCCAAATCATTAGAGGAAAGAAATAAACAAATAAGATTCCTCCAAGGAAGAGGTATTAGCATAGAATTAATATACAAAATCTTATCTGGAAAAAGTTTTGATTAAACTATGATTAAAAAAAATATTTTATCTGAAAAAGAAATTAGGAATAAATTTCTTGATTTCTTTGCCTCTAAGGGACATGAAATTGTCTCCTCATCAAGCTTAGTCCCTCAAGATGACCCTACATTGCTTTTTGCAAATGCAGGCATGAATCAATTCAAAGAAATTTTCTTAGGTAATGAAAAAAAAGGTTTTAAGCGTGCAACATCAAGCCAACGTTGTGTTAGAGCAGGAGGAAAACATAATGATTTAGAAAATGTTGGCTATACAGCAAGACATTTAACTTTTTTTGAGATGCTTGGTAACTTTAGCTTTGGTGATTACTTTAAAAAAGAAGCTATCACATACGCATGGGAACTATTAACAGAGGTCTATAAAATACCAGAAGAAAAATTGTTGGTAACCGTTTACAAAGAAGATAAAGAGGCATTTAATATTTGGTCAAAGGAGATAAATTTACCTGACGAAAAAATTATCCTAATTGGTGATAATAAGGGAAGTAAATACGCTTCTGATAACTTTTGGATGATGGGAGATACTGGACCATGTGGGCCTTGTAGTGAAATTTTCTATGACCATGGCGAAGATTATTTTGGGGGGGTTCCTGGATCAAAAGATGAGGATGGTGACCGTTTTATTGAGATTTGGAATTTGGTTTTCATGCAATACAATCGCGATGACCAAGGGAAAATGAACCTCCTGCCAAAGCCCTCTGTAGATACTGGAATGGGTTTAGAAAGAATTGCAGCGGTNCTTCAAAATGTTCATTCCAATTATGAAATTGATTTGTTCAGAAAATTAATTGCTGAAATAGGCAAAATCACAAATACTAAAAATCTAAATCATAATTCACTTAAAGTAATTGCAGATCATATTAGAACATCCACCTATCTTATTAAGGATGGTGTATTGCCTGCAAATGAAGGAAGAGGTTACGTTTTAAGGCGGATTATTCGTCGAGCTATTAGGCATGGATATAAGTTGGGTTGCAAAACACCATTCTTTAATAAACTTGTTCCATTAGTTTTACAACTAATGGGTGATGATAAAAGCTTAACTAAGCCAAAGGCTAAATTTATAGCAAACGAAATCTTGTTAGAGGANGANCGTTTCTTTGTCACCATAGAAAACGGGATGTCTATCCTCGATAATGCAATCAATGAAATTAAAGANAAAAACACAACGCTTCTTGATGGGGTAACTGCCTTTAAGTTACATGATACATATGGGTTCCCGCTTGACCTAACAGCTGATATTTGTCGTGAAAATAAAATTGAAGTTGACACAAAATCTTTTGAGAAATCCATGAAATCCCAAAAAACAATGGCGCGTGAATCTGGTAAATTTAAAAAAATCAAAACATTACCATACGAAGGTAGGGACACAGAATTTTTAGGTTATGACGAAATTAACTCATCATCAAAAATTTTGGGTATATTTAAAAATGAAAAAGAAGTCAAAGTAATAAAAANGNGTGATGAAGCCATTCTAATTTTAGATAAAACTCCCTTTTATGCTGAATCAGGTGGTCAGATTGGTGATAGCGGGTGTATTGAATCAAGTAGCGCAAAATTTAATGTGCGAGATACGATAAAAATTAAAAAAAATGTATTTGGGCATATCGGTGTGCTTGAGTCTGGGTCTTTAACATATCATGAAAATATTAAGGTAAGTATAGATGAACAGAGAAGAAACAGCATTAAGCGAAATCATTCGGTGACCCACCTGCTCCACAAAGCACTCAGAATTGTTTTAGGTGCACATGTTGAGCAAAAAGGGTCTCTCGTAGATGACTTAAAAACACGATTTGATTTCTCTCATACAAAATCAATTTCAAATGAAGAAATTCATAAAATTGAATCTATTGTTAATAATGAAATTTTATTTAATCAAATGACAAATACCCAAATGATGTCTATTGAAGATGCTAAAAAATCAGGTGCTTTAATGCTTTTTGGTGAAAAATATGAATCAGAAGTCCGTGTATTACGTATCGGAAATAGCATTGAATTATGCGGTGGCACTCATGTTAAAAATACTGGTGATATTGGTCTCTTTAAAATTTATTCTGAAACGGGTGTGGCGTCAGGTGTGAGGAGGATTGAGGGAACATCGGGCTTAAACCTTATTAATCTTTTAAACGAACAAGAAAAAATATTAAATAAAATTTCTAAAGATTTAAATATAAATACCTCAGAAATACCCTCAAAAGTATCTAGTATTCTCTCTCAAATCAAAGATAATGAAAAAATACAAAGCCACCTAAAATCTCAATTAGCATTGAATCAGACTGATGAAATACTCTCAAAAACTATAAAGATAAATGATTTTGTTTATTTAAACGAGGTAATTGATAACCAAGGACCTAATGAATTAAGAGGGATGATTGATAAATTAAAACAAAAACTTAAAACAGCAGTTATAATATTAGCTTCAGTAAAGGATTCAAATGTAACTTTTGCTGTTGGCGTTACAGACAATCTTACAGATAAAATTGATGCAGGAACCATTGCTAAAATACTTGGAGAAAAGGTAGGAGGCAAAGGTGGAGGTAGAAAAAATATGGCAATGGCAGGTGGCACAAACATAAAATTAGTTCACGAAGCATTCAAGCTCGTCCAAAAAAATCTAAATANTTAAAGAATCTATAATAAATGAGCATTATCGTACAAAAATTTGGCGGTACATCAGTTGCTAATCCTGAAAGGATTAAAGCAGCAGCCAACATTGCAATTAAAACTTACAATCAAGGTCATCAGGTTGTTTTGGTTGTTTCTGCTATGTCAGGTGAAACCAACAAATTAATCACCCTGTGTGAGGAGATGATGACGAGCCCTGAATTAAGGGAGTACGATTCTATTGTTTCAACAGGGGAGCAGGTAACGAGTGGTCTTATGGCTTTGTCCTTAATAAATTTAGGTTTTAAAGCAAAAAGTTACTCGGGTCACCAAGTAAAAATTGAGACAGATGGAGCTCACAGTAAAGCAAGAATCCTTAACATTGAAGACACTAACCTAAAAAAAGATTTAAAAAATGGCTTTATTGCCGTAGTCGCTGGATTTCAAGGTGTGGACAAAAAAGGGAACATCACAACTCTTGGCCGTGGTGGTTCAGATACGACTGCTGTAGCGCTTGCAGCCGCTCTTAAGGCCGATGAGTGTCAAATCTATACTGATGTTGATGGGATTTATACAACGGATCCAAGAGTAGTTCCTGAGGCAAAGAAACTAAAATCNATTAACTTTGAAGAAATGTTAGAAATGGCTAGNCTAGGCTCTAAAGTCTTNCAAACAAGGTCAGTTGAATTTGCTGGAAAATACAAAGTAAAGCTCAGGGTTTTATCNAGCTTTTCACCAAACAACGAAGGTACAGAAATTAATTTTGAGGAAAAAAAGAATATGGAAGATCCAATTATTTCAGGTATTGCTTTCAACAGGGACGAAGCTGAAGTCAATATTCTCGGGGTGCCAGATATGCCAGGTATTGCATATCAAATATTAGGCCCTATTGCTGAAGCGAATATTGATGTTGATGTAATCATTCAAAATTTGGGTCAAGATGGACTGACTGACTTTACATTTACTGTTCAAAAAAATGACTTAACAAGAACCTTGAAAATTTTGAATGAAAAGGTAAAAGATCATATTAAGGCCAGAGAGGTTAAGGGAGATGACAAAATAGCTAAGCTTTCAATTATTGGGCTTGGAATGCGGTCTCATGTTGGCGTAGCAAGTAAAATGTTTAGGACACTTGCTGAAGAAGGTTTAAATATAAGCACCATCTCAACAAGTGAAATTAAAATCTCAGTCATCCTTGAAGAAAAATCACTTGATAGGGCTGTTAAAGCGCTTCATAAAGCTTTTGATTTAGATAAAATTTAAGAGTATTGTTACGAAAATAGGAGAGCTGGCTGAGTGGTCGAAAGCACTTCCCTGCTAAGGAAGCATACGGGGTAAACCTGTATCGAGGGTTCGAATCCCTCGCTCTCCGCCATTTATTATTTTAAATTTTTCTAGAATAAATTTAATTTTTTATACATTAAAAAAATTAAATAATTAGTTATAACACCTTATAATAATTCAACCATTACCATCATTTTATAAAAGTAAACTTCAATGCAAAATTTTCCTGAAATTAGAACAAATTTATTAAGCGGCTTAACTGTGGCATTAGCAATGGTTCCAGAAGCAATAGCCTTTGCCCTTATTGCACAAGTCTCCCCCTTAACAGGATTGTATGCCGCCATCTTAGTTTGTTTTATTACTTCAGTTTTTGGTGGGCGTCCTGGTATGGTTTCAGGTGCAACAGGTGCTTTAGCTGTTGTGATGGTGTCATTAGTTGTTCAGCATGGGCCTGAGTACCTTTTTCTCACAGTAATCTTAATGGGGTTATTACAGATAATATTTGCCTTATTTAAATTAGGTAAGTTTATTCGCATGGTCCCCTACCCTGTGATGCTTGGGTTTGTTAATGGACTTGCAGTTGTAATTTTTCTTGCTCAATTTAATCACTTTAAAATATTCAACAATGAAGGCTTACCTATCTGGATGAGTGGCATGGCTCTTTACATCATGATTGGCCTAATTTTCCTAACCGTTGCAATTATTTATCTTTTTCCAAAGCTTACAAAAATTATTCCATCTACACTCGCTGCGATCATTTTTACTACCGGTATCGTTTATTTCTTTTCTATCGATACCAAAACAGTGGGNGACCTAGGTTCGATCGCTGGAGGTATTCCAGAATTTAATTTTCCAACCGTTCCCTTTAACTTTGAAACGATAATGATTACATTGCCTTATGCTTTTCTCTTAGCTGCCATAGGTTTAATCGAAACTCTACTTACCCTCAATTTAATTGATGATATGACCGACACTAGAGGAAGGCCAAATAAAGAATCCTTAGCGCAGGGCTTTGCCAATATTGTTACTGGGTTTTTTGGTGGCATGGGTGGATGTGCGATGATTGGACAAAGCATGATAAATATAAATAACGGGGCTGTCAGACGGCTATCTGGAATTGCCACAGCGATATTTTTAGCCTCTTTTGTATTATTTCTNTCTCGTTGGATTGAAATGATTCCTTTAGCTGCNCTCATAGGTGTGATGTTTGTTGTTGCAGAAAAAACATTTGAATGGGGAAGTTTAAGGTTATTTGGAAAAGTTCCAAAAAAAGATATCTTTGTTGGTTTGCTTGTTGGAGCAGTGACTATTATTGCAGATCTAGCTATTGCTGTTATTTTAGGCGTAATCGTTTCAGCTTTAGTATTTGCCTGGGAGCATGCAAAAATTATTGAAGTGACCACATCAAAAAATAAAAGAGGTTGGAAAATATATGAATTAAAAGGTACTCTTTTTTTTGCATCAGTTAAAAGTTTTAATGAGCTATTTAAAATCAAAGATGATCCAAATGAAGTCATTATTGATTTTAAACAATCAAAGGTAGCAGATCATAGTGCAATTATGGCCATTGACACTTTGGCAAATAAATATAAGTCGCTTGGAAAGAAATTACATCTAGTTCATCTAAGCCCAGACTGCATGGAAGTTCTCGATAGTGCAAAAAATATGGTAGAGCTTAATATGCTTGAAGACCCGAAATATCATATTGCTGACGATAAACTAAGTTAAATTAATGTAGATAAAAATTTAGATTAAAATAAACCATGAAATACGTAAATCATTATTTATTAGCATCACTTTTTATCGTAATTTTTATAGGGCCGATGGCTTTTGATATAGGGCTGGCTTCGATGCTACATGTTGAAATTTTATTCCTAATAATCCTTATTAGCAGTGTTTTTCTTCATCAACATAATTCAAATGCCTTTAAGGTTACTGTAATTTCATTAAGCCTTGTTTTACTGAATAATTTTGCCTTTGATTTTAATCAAAGTTTATTTCAATATGTCCTTAAATTATTAATAATTAGCATTACAATCTTTACATTGTTCAGAGAAATAATTAAAACGCAAATTATTGACCCCCATATAGTTAGTGGAGCAATATCGATATATATTCTTATTGGGGTTTTTTGGTATTTACTTTATATGGTTTTGCTGGAGATAAATCCAGAGGCATTTCATATCAGCAAATTTAATTCTAGTTCTGTTACAGTCGAAATGGTTTATTTTAGCTTTACTACATTGACGACATTAGGTTACGGTGACATAACACCCGTAAGCTACACGGCTAAAATGTGGTCTATTACAGAAGCTGTAACCGGCGTAATGTTTATCGCGGTAATGATTAGTCGCTTAATTGCACTTTTAAAAATTAAGGATTTGGACTAATTATTGCCCCTTATAAAAAAGTAAAGCCCGATAATCACCAAAAATATTTGTTCACTCATAAAGAGTTTTGGGGTAATAAACCAATCACTGTGCGCTAATGTAAATGCAAAAGTCATAACGGTTACGATCACACTAGATGCAAATCGAGTTACTAAATTTCCAACATGCCCTTTTAAGAAACCTCCAAGAATTAATAAAATACCTGCGCTTAGTTCAGAAATGGCAACAAAAGATGCAAGCTCTGATGAAAATCCAAAATAGTCTATTAATTTTTGCGGGGGTAAAGGAAATTTATTATGGCCATGGAAAATAAAAGAAATACCCAAGCCTAGACGAAGTAACCAAGGGGTAAGGCTGTAAAAATTTCTCATAATCGCATTCAAAATATTATCAATTGACTTCATTACCTCATTCCTTTATTTAAAATTTTATGTAATCTCTTTTTCCTAGATTCACACCGTTTGACCTTAAAATATTATAAGCAGTTGTCACATGGAAAAAGAAATGAGGAATCATCCATTTTGTTAAATAATCTTTTCCTGATTTAAATTTAAATTCATGGCTCCTGATTGAAAACTTAATTTCTATATTTTCTGAACCTTCCATTTTTTTTGGATTAATTTTTTTTAAAAAAGTAATTGTCTTACTTATTCTTCTTTGTAAATCACTAAATGTTTTTTCATTATCTTTGTAAGATGGTGCTTTTATATTTGCTAAACGACCAACTCCCAATCTAATCATATCTGTCCCAATTTGGATTTGACTAGTTAAAGGCCTCATATCAGCGATCAGGCGTGCATTAATAAAAATATCTTTATCTATTTTTCTTTTTTCAGCAAAACGCTCCCCTTTTCTTAATATTGATGATAAATTTTCAAGCATAGTAATAAACATTGGAACAGACATTTCATACATAGATACTGACATTTCTATTACTCCTATTTATTAATTAATACAAAACTCAATTTTCTTTTATTACAATATACAATTAAATTACTTAAAGAGATATTCATCTAAATAAAAAATGCAATTTCCATATGGTTAACAAAAAGCTTAATTTAGAAACAACATACCTTGCAGGAGGTTGTTATTGGGGATTAGAAAATCTTATAGGTCAAATATCTGGTGTAAAAGAAACGGTTGTAGGGTTTTCTGGAGGCTTTATAAGTGATGTTACCTATAAAGATGTTTCTATTGGTAATACAGGGCATGCAGAAACTATTATGATTAAGTTTGATAAGAATCATCTTTCCTTTGAGAGCTTACTCTTTGAATTTTTTAAACTTCACAACCCAACAACACCAAATCAACAAGGCAACGATATTGGAACACAATATCGATCTTCTATTTTTTATACCTCAAACAGTCAAAAAACAATTGCTAAAGCAGTTATTAAAAAAGTTGGGGAATCAAATCATTGGAAAGCCAAAATTGTAACGGAAATAATAGCCTTTAATAAATTTTTTCCTGCTGAAGAGGCTCATCAAAAATATCTTAAAAAAAATCCAGATGGTTACACCTGTCACTTTAAAAGAAACTTCATTTTTTTATGAAAATAACTTAAAATTATGTTTTCAAGAAAAATAATAATGTGAATTCAAATCAATTTCTTAAATTCCTTCCCCTGCTGTTAACTATACTTTTAGGGGGATGTTCCTTTTTTGACCGATTCATACAGGTCGGGCCTGATAGTGTCCAAGATACACGGGGGGAATTTAATACAGTGATTGCAGAAACTAACGAATCACAATCACTACTTAACCTTGTAAAACGTAGATACGGTGATTCTATATCAATATTAGAAGTAAGCAGTGTCTCTACGTCAATTGAATGGAAAAGAGGTGGGAGCTTTCTGGTTAATATATTTAATGGTGGACCTGATGCTGATAATGTTGGTATAGGAGGTGCTGCACAATATACAGAAAAACCAACCATTACATATCTTCCATTAAAAGGTGGAGACTTTATTAAGAAGATTCTTAGTCCTGTTGATACTGATATGTTAATGCTTTTATCTAGATCGGGTTGGAGAATGGATCGTATTCTTAACTTAACTGTAAATAATATAAATGGACTTGATAATGCACACACTGCATCTGGTCCATCACCTGCAATTGCGCCAAGCTTTAGAAAATTTGATAAATTTTTAGATGCAATGCATAAAGTAGAAAGGGTTGATTTACAATTTGGCTATATTATAAAATCTGATGAGAGCAAGCAACTGGCATTATATTTTAGAAAAGATGCAATGCGTAAGCCTGAAGTCCAGAACCTGATGAAGATTATGAATCTTGATGGCAAATCTAATATTTACCCTATCAATGAATCTCTTCAAACAGAAGAAAACCCCTCAGAAATCCAAATTGACTTCAGGTCACTTGCGGGCATTCAATTTTTCTTAAGCCACGGAATTATTATTCCGGAGGAACATATGGAAAAAGGTTACATTCAAATCACAAAAAATAAAGATGGAACAGAGTTTGATTGGGATCTTGTCACAGCAAGTTTAATAACAATACATTCCTCAAATGATGAGCCTCGAGATACCGCAGCAAAAGTTTTCTATAGAGATTACTGGTTCTTTATCAAAGACTCAGATATCACTTCAAAATACACTTTTATGCTTTTAAATCAAATTGAATCCCTGCAATCAGGTGAGATTCAAGAGTCAGGGCCTACATTAACCCTTCCTGTTAATTAACATCGGATAATTTTTTTTAAGATATAATGTTCACGTGTGCGCCCGTAGCTCAGCTGGATAGAGTACTTGGCTACGAACCAAGGGGTCAGGAGTTCGAATCTTCTCGGGCGCGCCAATTTTTTGATTACTGTAATTTAACATTACAAAAGCGCCCGTAGCTCAGCTGGATAGAGTACTTGGCTTCGAACCAAGGGGTCAGGAGTTCGAATCTTCTCGGGCGCGCCAATAGTTACCTCATGGCTTTTTAACCTCCAAACCTAAGACCGCTCTCATCATGCCATCTTTAAAAGTTGCCCAAATATGAGTCATGGACTCACGTTATTCGAATAATTTAGACTGTCGTGGATAAGCAAATAAATGTGATGGGAATGCGAGGAATTAAATAAAAATTAATTTACAAAAGTGAAAATTTAAAAAAATTGGTAGGGAGTACGCGGATCGAACGCGTGACCAACGGATTAAAAGTCCGGTGCTCTACCAGCTGAGCTAACTCCCCAAAAACGAAGACCCTGAATTATCCAACAATAACATTGTTGGGTCAATAAAATTTACTAGAAAATTACTTAATCTACGGAAATATAATATGCTCAGAAAAAATAACTCAGCTAAAAGATAAAAAATTTCTTAATTTAAACCAGGAATTTTACCTGCAAGTCCCCTCATCATTTTACCAATTCCACCCTTAGAAAACATTTTCATCATCTTTTGCATTTCTTCAAATTGTTTAAGCAATCGATTTACGTCTTGAACCTGAACTCCAGACCCCTTTGCAATTCTTATTTTTCTTTTTGCTTTGATGATTCCTGGATTAGTTTTTTCTAACTTAGTCATTGAATTTATAATTGCTTCAATTTGCATCATCGACCTATTACCCTGTTCCGGATCTATTTTTGATGCATTCCCGGCTAATTGTGATGGGAGTTTATCCATCATTGCTCCAACACCTCCCATTTTTTTCATTTGCCCTATTTGGTTTTTAAAATCATCTAAATCAAAATTTTTACCGGACTTAACTTTATCTGCTATTTTTTCAGCTTCTTTAATATCTACATTTTTTTGTGCTTCCTCAACAAGTCCAACAATATCTCCCATACCAAGGATTCGAGAAGATATTCGATCTGGATAAAAAGCCTCAAGCCCAGATATTTTTTCACTCACACCAATATATTTAATTGGTTTCCCGGTTACATGCCTTACTGATAAAGCTGCTCCACCCCGAGAATCCCCATCTAGCTTTGTTAATACAATGCCAGTAAGTGGTAAGGCATCACCAAAAGCCTTTGCTGTATTAACGGCATCTTGACCCTGCATTGCATCAACAACAAAAAGTGTTTCAATTGGATTAAGTATTTTATGAAGTTCTTTAATTTCCTTCATCATCAATTCATCAATACCTAGTCGACCAGCAGTATCAAAAATAATGACATCAAAATAATGTTTTTTTGCATAACTTAAAACGGAAGATGCAATATTTTTTGGTTTATCTTTTACTGAAGAATCAAAACATTCAATTTCTAATGAATCCGCTAAAGTTTTAAGTTGTTCTATTGCTGCCGGCCTATAAACATCAGCGCTCACCAACAAGATTTTTTTCTTATCCTCTTTAAGAATTTTTGCTAACTTTGCCGCTGTGGTTGTTTTACCAGACCCCTGAAGACCTGCCATCATGATAATTGCGGGTGGTTTTGTTGCTATATTTAATTCAGCATTATCACTTCCCATTAAGCTTGTGAGCTCATCTTGGACAATTTTAATAATTGCCTGACCTGGTGAAACGCTTTTTAAAACTTCAGCCCCTAATGCTTTTTCTTTAACTTTGTCTATAAAGTGTTTAACTACAGGGATCGCAACATCAGCTTCAATCAATGCTATACGAACCTCTCTCATTGCATCACTAATATTTTCTTCTGTAAACCGCGCCTGTCCGCGAATTGTTTTTACGACTGATTGAAGTTTGTCTGTTAAATTTTCAAGCATAATTTTTTATTAATTTGTGAATTGTTGAATAGTTGTTATTTCCATTATAATTGTGTTTATTACTTTATTAAAATATAAACATGCATGAAACCCTCTATATAGTTACATTGATTTTATATTTGATCCCGTGCTTGACCTCACTCTCAAATATCAAGGTCAAAAAAAATCATAATGTTTTCGTAAGTATCGGCTTAATTACACATGCTTTATTAATTTTCAATAATATCTTTAATCAAGGCGTGGATCTAAATTTTGCTAATTCAACATTGTTAATAAGCTGGATAATTGTTCTGATGTTCCTTTTATTAAATAATAAATTAAAATATCAGGGCTTAGAAATATTTACCTTAATTCCTGCTTTAATCATAATTTTAATTTTCCCTGTCATTCAACCAGAATATCAATCCATTCAACACTATTCAATCTCTTCAAGCATTCATATTATCATCGCAATATTGGGTTATGGTTTGCTTGCTTTTGGTTCTATCTTCTCGTTATTTCTTCTTTTATTTGAAAAAAGTTTACATGCTGACGCTAAAAATTCATCAATTATCTCAAGCAGTGAGCCACTCCTCAATATTGAAAGAAAGTTATTTCAAATATATTGGATAGGCTTTGCGCTCCTATCTTTTACGTTGTTTTCAAGCTTATTTTTTTCAAATCATTTATTTAACCAACCACTTCAATGGAATCACAAAACAATTTTTACTATCCTAGCCTGGCTTTCTTATGCATTAGTTTTATTTGGAAGGGTTAGATTTGGATGGCGAGGGAAAAAATCAATTGTTATTTCCTTGCTGGCTTTTGCTTTCTTGATTCTTGCATATCTAGGCACAAAGTTTGTAGTTGAAATTGTATTAATCTAAAAAATTATCTTAAATTAAGTATAGGCCAGTTATTTTCTTGTGCTTTTTCCAAAAGAATTTTATCTCCATTTACAACAATGGGGTTCGTTACCTCTTCTAGAAGAGCTAAATCATTATGAGAATCACTATAAAAGAAAGTCTTGTCAAAATCTTCTATTTTTAAGTTTTTCCCTTCCAGCCAATCAAATAAACGAGACACCTTCCCCTCCTTATAGGACGGCATTCCCTTTACTTTACCTGTAAATTCTCCTAAATACTCCTCAGGATCGGTACCAATAACCTCATCAATCCCAAAAAGCTTTCCNATAGGTCTTGTAATAAAGCTGTTGGTAGCTGTAATGATTAATAATCTATCACCCGAATTCTCATGTTGCCTTACTAAATCTACTGCTTTTTTTAGAATCATAGGCTTAATAATTTCTTCAATATAGTCAGATCGGACATCATTTAAAAATTGTCTTGTATTGTTTTTTAAAAATTGAAATTGAAATTCAGCGAAAGCAAAAATATCCAATTTACCAGCTTGATACTCTTCGAAGAATTTTTGATTCTGAGCCTTATATTTTTTTTCATCGAGAAAGCCTCTTTTTACCAAATAAATCCCCCAATTATAATCAGAGTCTCCATTTAAAAGCGTATTATCAAGATCAAATATTGCTAAGTTCATAAAATATTTTTCTTAAACTTGAGGATGTGCTCGTTCTGATTTGGAAACAAGTTTATTCAGCGCATTTAGATAAGCCAAGGNTGAAGCAATGACAATGTCAGTATCCGATCCTAAACCATTAACNACTCTCCCCCCTTTTGCAAGCCTAACAGTGACTTGGCCTTTTGAATCAGTACCCGAGGTTATATTGTTAACCGAGTACAACAAAAGCTCTGTGTTAGATTTAGCGATTAATTCAATAGCTTTAAAGGTTGCGTCTACTGGACCCCCGCCTTCTGACTTTGCTTGTTTTAATTCTCCGTCAACAGACATTTCAATTTCTGCAAAAGGTTTTTTTTGGGTCTCGGTAATAGATTTTAATGAAATAAGTTTAAATCGATCCACAGCACCCGAAACAAACTCTTCAGTGACCAAAGAATGAATGTCCTCATCATAGATTTCAGATTTTTTATCTGCAAGCACCTTAAATCTTTCAAAAGTAGAATTTAAAACCTCATCTGAGTCTATTTCTATACCAAGCTCTACCAGTCTATTTTTAAATGCATTTCTCCCTGATAGCTTACCTAGTGAAATTTTATTATCACCCCAGCCAACATCTTGTGCTCTCATAATCTCATATGTCTCTCGATGCTTTAAAACTCCATCTTGATGAATACCAGATTCATGGGCAAATGCATTAGCACCTACAATCGCTTTATTTGGTTGCACAGGATATCCTGTTATATTTGAAACTAACTTAGAAGTGGTGACAATTTGCTTTGTATTTATTTTAGTTTCCAGATTAAAAATATCTTTTCTTGTTTTGACAGACATTACAACTTCTTCTAGGCTTGCATTACCTGCCCTCTCTCCCAGACCGTTAATCGTACATTCAACTTGTCTTGCGCCATTTTGAACTGCCGCTAAAGAATTAGCTACGGCCATACCTAAATCATTATGACAATGTGTCGACCATATTACGCTTTGTGAATTTGGCACCTTTGAAATCAATTCATTCATAAGATTTCCCCAGCTTTGTGGTATTGAATATCCTACAGTATCTGGAACATTGATTGTTTTAGCACCTGCTTTGATAACAGCATCAAAAATTTCAATCAAAAAATTTACATCTGACCTTACCGCATCCTCAGCTGAAAATTCAACATCATCTGTAAACTCTAAAGCCCAATTCACTGCTTCAACAGCTCTCTTTAAAACCTGATCCGGACTCATTCTTAATTTATTTTCCATATGTATCTTGCTTGTAGCAATGAAAGTATGGATTCTTTTATATTTTGCTAACTGAACAGCTTTTCCTGCTTTTTCTATATCACTTTCAAGCGCNCTCGCTAAGGAACAAACAGTTGATTTATCGATTATTTGTGAGATAGCATTTATAGCGCTAAAATCTCCTGGGCTAGCTGCAGCGAATCCTGCCTCTATCACATTTACNCCTAGCTTTTCNAGTTGCTTAGCAATCCTCAATTTCTCTTCCTGGGTCATAGAAGCCCCCGGACTTTGCTCTCCATCACGAAGCGTTGTGTCAAAAATAATTAATTCGTTCATAACTTTTCTGATTTAAAAATTAATATAATTTGAAAGTTTCTTTGTTTGCAAATAGCTATAAGGCCCAGATAAAACATATAAAAGAGTAATTAAAAAAATTATTTCGGCTGGGTTATGCGATATGACGCCAAAAATTATAACAATAATTAAAATGGCAATGAAAGGCTGGCTCTTTCTAAAGTTAAGGTTTTTACCGCTGTAATATTTTAAATCAGATGCCATTGCTAATGCTGAAAAAAAGGTTAAAACAAGCGCAAACCATTGCATTTGAAAAAAGCCTAAAAATATATCATTTCCATTGATACCATTATCAAACGATATCCAAATAAAACTTGCAAGCAATGTGGCTGCTGCTGGTGATGGTAAACCTGAGAAATATTTCTTATTTTCTATGTCTAACTTTACATTAAAGCGAGCCAGTCTGAATGCCGCGCAGGCACAATAAATAAAAGCAACGATCCAGCCAAGCTTACCTAGAGGATTTAATGCCCATACATATATCACCAATGCTGGTGCAGCCCCAAATGAGACCATATCTGACAAGCTATCGTATTCTGCTCCAAAATCACTTTCTGTGTTAGTAAGTCTTGCGACTCTTCCATCAAGTCCATCTAAAATAAGAGCGATAAAAATTGCAATGGCCGAATGATCGAATGCGCCATTCATCGCCTGAACGATAGCATAGAAGCCTGCAAATAAGGAGGCCGTAGTAAAAATATTAGGAAGGAGATAAAAGCCTTTTTTTCCTAAAATATCCTTTTTTTTATTTTTTATTTTAATTTTCATATATTTATCGATTTTATCCTACAATCAATGAATAATCATCGTTTAACACTTATTAATTTATAATATTAAGTTCACTTATTTAGTTCAGCCAAGCGCTTTATGAAATTTGAATTACAAAATCAAGATGATCACGCACGAACAGGACTTTTAAAAACAGCACATGGTGAAGTTCACACCCCTGTTTTTATGCCCGTAGGAACTTATGGTGCTGTTAAATCACTAGCGCCTAAAGAATTGGAAGAAACAAATTTTGAAATAATCCTTGGTAATACTTTTCATCTTTGGTTACGTCCAGGCCTTGACGTGATAAAAAAACATAAAGGTCTACACGAGTTTATTAGCTGGAATAACCCAATATTAACTGATTCTGGTGGTTTTCAGGTCTGGAGTCTAGGAAAGATGAGAAAGATTTCAGAAGCGGGCGTAACTTTTAGATCTCCAATAAATGGAGATGAAAAATTTATGGGTCCTGAAGAATCAATGAAAATACAAAAAATACTTAACTCAGATATTGCAATGATTTTTGATGAATGCACCCCTTATCCAGCAACCTATGATGAAGCAAAAAAATCAATGTTACTCAGTAATGATTGGGCGTATAGAAGTAAAGTTTCATTTGAGGGAAGTAAAAATGCATTATTTGGAATTATTCAAGGGGGAATGTTTAAAGATCTTAGAGAAGAGTCCTTAAAAGAACTCACTTCNATAGGCTTTGATGGNTATGCTATCGGTGGGCTTTCGGTTGGAGAGCCAAAGGAAGAGATGGCAAAAATTACTAACTTTATTGGTCCCAAAATGCCCATAGAAAAACCACGCTACCTTATGGGGGTTGGTACGCCAGAAGATATACTAAATGCCATAGAAAATGGAATAGATATGTTTGATTGTGTTATGCCTACTAGAAATGCAAGAAATGGCATGCTTTTTACTAGTCATGGTGACGTCAAATTAAAAAATTCAAAATATAAAAATGATTTAAGCCCAATAGATGTTGAATGTAAATGCTACACCTGCCAAAATTTTACAAAATCCTACCTACACCATCTTTATAAAATTGGAGAGATGCTTGTATCTAGACTCAACACCATACACAACTTACATTTTTATAAAAATATGATGAATGATGCACGTCAAGCAATTGAAAATCAGAGATTTAAAGCTTTTAAAGCAGCATTTATAAAAAAAAGGAAGGTTAATGAATAGAGCCCTTTCTTGTGATAAAATCATGTTTTTTTAAGGGAATCACATCGTGAACGAAGCGCTATCAGGTTTTTTACCATTCATTATTATTTTTGTTTTATTTTATTTTATGCTGATTAGGCCTCAAATGGCTCAAGCAAAAAAAGTTAAAGCTATGTTGGAGGCTCTAAAAGTTGGAGATGAAGTCTCAACCAGCGGGGGGATATTAGGAAAAATAACTAAGCTAAATGATCAATTTGCTATTATCGAAGTGAATGCCAATTCAGAAATTAAAATACAAAAACAAACAATTCAAGCCTTACTTCCTAAGGGAACAATTAAATCAATATAAATTGTTTAAGTTTATTTAAATGAATCAATATGCTAGTTGGAAATATATATTAATCCTTTTATCAATAGGATTAAGCTTTTTATATGTCACGCCAAATTTTTATGGAGAGTCCTTTGCAGTACAGGTTATGCCTGTCAAAGCAGGTGAGACTATTGATTCGTCAACATTAAGAGCGGTTGAATCGTCTCTTAATAAAGCCAATATCCAAAATATAGGTATTTCTTTTGAAAATACTGATATAAAAGTCAAGTTTAAGGAGGCAAGTGATCAACTAAATGCAAAGCAAGTCATAGAAAAAAGTTTAGGCAAAAAATTTGTTGTGGCACTTAACCTTATTTCTAACTCTCCGGCCTGGCTATCCAACCTTGGAGCCCTTCCGATGTACTTAGGCCTCGACCTTCGCGGTGGCGTTCATTTTCTAATGCAGCTTGATTTATCAAAACTATCAGAAAAAAAGAACGATGGCTTTTTAATAAATGTAAGAAAATCCTTACAAAAAGAAAATGTTAAATACTATGATTCAAAGGTAATTAATAATTATATTCAATTAAAATTTAAATCAGAAGATTCAATAAATAAAGCAAAAAATATTATCAGAGATCAAGGTGTTGGTCGTTCAATATTCGGTGGGAAGGGTCCTGCAAAAGAAACTGAGGCATTTAATTTCTCAGAAATTAAAAGCAATAATGAATTCATCTTAAAAGTTAAAAATAATCAATATACAGATGAAGAAAATGTTAATTTTGCTCTTAAACAAAATCTAGAAACATTACATAACAGAGTAAATGAGCTAGGTGTCGCTGAGCCAATTATTCAGCAACAAGGTAAAGATCGAATTGTAGTTCAGCTGCCTGGGGTTCAAGATACTGCAAAAGCAAAAGAAATTATAGGCAGAACCGCAATTTTAGAAATGAGAATGGTTGCTGAAGAAAGGTCAGATCCCGCTACCATTGAAAAAGCTGAGAATGGACAGCTTCCTCCTGGAATAGAGCTTTACTATGATCGCTCTGGCAATCCAATTCTGGTTAAAAAAGAAGTTATTCTAACCGGCGAGAGATTAGAGGATGCGTCACCGGGTGTCGATCAACTGACAGGGCAATCAGTCGTTTATCTTGACTTAGACTCCATTGGAACAAATATTTTTAAAGAAGTTACCCGAGCAAATGTAGGTAAAAGAATTGCGCTTTTACTTATTGAAAAAAACTACACAGAAGTTATTACTGCTCCAAAAATTAAAAGTGAAATCGGTGGGGGCAATGTCATGATTACCGGCATGGAAAGTGCTCAAGAATCTACTGATATTTCATTGCTTTTAAGAGCTGGGTCCCTTTCAGTCCCAATGGAAATAGTTGAAGAAAGAACGGTTGGTCCTAGCATGGGAAAAGAAAATATAGCTCGCGGTGTTAATTCCACAATCTGGGGTTTTGCAGCTATAGTTATTTTAATGGTTGCGTACTATATGTTTTTCGGTGTTGTTTCTGTAATTGGCTTATCAGTAAATTTATTATTCTTGACGGCATTATTATCTGCCCTACAAGCTACATTAACACTCCCTGGACTTGCTGCCATTGCGATTACAATTGGAATGGCCATTGATGCTAATGTTCTTATTAACGAACGTATAAGGGATGAAATTAGAAACGGTATGCCCCCTCAAAAAAGCATAAGTCAAGGCTACGATAAAGCATGGGGCACTATACTTGACTCAAATATTACTACCATGATTGCCGGGCTTGCATTGTTTATGTTTGGTTCAGGACCAATCAAAGGTTTTGCTGTGGTTCTTGTTCTCGGTATTTTAACCTCAATGTATAGCGCTATCTTTGTATCTAGAGGTATCGTAAATTACATATACGGAAACAAAAGAACAATTAAAAAAATCTCTATAGGTGAGATCTTCAAAATAGACAATAATTAAATTATGGAAATTTTTCGAGTAAAGACAGATGTCCCCTTCATGAAATTTAGAAAAATTTCTGCGATTATTTCTACTTCCATCTTTATTGCTTCAATTTTATTTCTAGTTACCCGCGGATTAAACTTAGGGGTTGATTTTACTGGAGGAACCTTGATGGAATTGAGTTATCCTCAAGCAGCAAATCTTGAAGAAATCCGTACTACACTTAAAAAAATTGATTTACCAGAAGCACAAGTTCAGAATTTTGGGACAAGTAGTGACGTTCTAATAAGGCTTCCCGTGGTTGAAAATTTATCAATTGCCGATCTATCAGAAAAAATTACATTAACATTAAAAGAATCAGACCCAGTAGTAAAAATTGAAAGGGTTGAGTCGGTTGGCTCCCAAGTGGGTGACGAACTATATGAGGATGGTGCTCTAGCAATTCTCTTTGTTGGCATAGGAATTATGCTTTACTTATGGCTTCGTTTTGAGTGGAGATTTGCTGTGGCAGCAATCGTAGCTAATATGCATGATGTTGTAATTATCTTAGGGTTTTTTGCATTTTTTCAGTGGGAGTTTAATCTGACAGTTCTTGCAGCTGTATTGGCAGTTTTAGGGTACTCTGTAAATGAGTCAGTTGTTGTTTTCGATCGAGTAAGAGAAAATTTTAGAATAATGCGAAAATCTTCAGTTATTGAGGTTGTGGATAATGCAATTACCCGAACTATGTCGAGAACAATAATGACACACCTATCTACTCAAACAGTTGTAATATGTATGTTAATTTTTGGTGGGGAGATTTTACATAATTTTTCAATTGCTTTAACAATAGGAATTTTATTTGGCATCTACTCTTCAATCATGGTGGGTTGCCCTTTAGCAATATGGCTAGGAACAAACCAATCCAACCTTGCGGTTGTTGATGTCAAAGCAGAAAAATAAATAAATTACAGTCTTATGGATTTTAATATAAATTTTCAGCTTGGTCTTTTGACTATCCTTTTAGTGCTTTCTGCATTCTTCGCAATATCTGAAACTAGCCTAATGTCTGTTAATAGATATCGACTTAAGCACCTGAGCAAGCAGGGTAACGTTGGTGCAAAGCTTGCTGTAAAACTATTAAATGAAACAGATAAATTGCTTAGTGTTATTTTACTATGTAATAACTTTGCAAATGCAGCAGCTGCCGCACTTGTAACACTCATTGTTGTTGAATTTTTTGGCACTCAAGAAAGTATCATCTTTGTTGGGACAATCATTACCACATTTATAATTGTTATCTTTAGTGAAATATCCCCAAAAGTCATTGGAGCAGCCCACCCGGAAAAGCTAGCCCCCTTTTGTAGCTTTATACTCTACCCACTGTTGAAGGTTTTTTATCCCATAGTTTTATTTTTGAATTTTTTTGTTTTAGGATTTTTGAAACTCGTAAACATCAAAACAAACTTTAATCAAAAAGACTTGATCAATATGGATGAATTAAAAAGCATAATTAGTGAATCTGGTACATTTATTCCCCAAAAAAATAAATCTATTTTCTTAAATTTAATTGATTTAAATGAAGTCACTATTGATGAGGTTATGATGCCGCATACTAACGTAGAGGCTGTTCATCTTAAACAATCAATTGATGAGATTCTTGAAAAAATCAGCAACTCTAATTATCGACAAATGGTAGTAAAAAATAATGATGAAATTATAGGGGTTATTGATTCAAAAAAATTATTGAAGCTAATTGTTAAAGATAAAAGAGAGCGCATCACGCATGAGGCGCTTAAAAAATTAATAGATCCACCTTATTTTATTCCATCTGGCACAACCATCTATAAACAAATTCAATATTTTCAAGATAACCAAGAAAAAAAAGGGCTTATTGTAAATGAGCATGGAGACTTCTTAGGCTTGGTGTCTTTAGAGGATTTGCTTGAAGAAATAATAGGAGAATTTAATATGGATATACCCTCTAAGCTTTCAAAAATAATAACTGAGGAGGATGGTTGGATTATTGATGGTGCAATTTCAATAAGAGATCTTAATAAAAAATTGAACCTGAAGTTACCTACTAATGGCCCGATTACAATTAGTGGGCTTATCATTGAATTCCTTGAAAATATCCCTGATACAAATACGAGCTTCAAAATGTATGAAACCAAATTTGAAATTATTAATATATATGGACAAANAATCAAGAAAGTAAAAATTTACAAATAATTCCTTATAATAAAGTATGAATACTAAACCCCATCAACTGGAAGAAACAATAGAAAAAAAATCTCAACTAAAACCGAAACTACCAAAAAATTATAAAGTAATACTTCTGAATGATGATTACACTCCTATGGAATTTGTAGTTGATGTTATCCAAAAGGTTTTTAAAAAATCTTATGATGAAGCCACTAAAATTATGCTTCAAATACATACTGAAGGAATTGGTATTTGTGGTACCTATCCGTTGGAGATTGCTGAGACAAAGATGAATCAAGTATTAAATTTATCAAAAGAATCTCAGCACCCCTTGCAATGTATTTTAGAAAAGATATAGTTAAATTATGATTGCACAGGAATTAGAAGTAAGTTTACATATGGCTTTTATGGATGCTCGACAGAAGCGTCATGAGTTAATTACTGTTGAACATTTGTTACTTGCTATGCTTGATAACCCGTCAGCCTCAGAGGTGCTTAATTCATGTGGCGCCAACCTTGAGAAGCTCAGAGAGAATATTGCAGGTCATATTGAAGAGCATACGCCAAAAGTTTCTGGAAAAGAGGANGTTGATACACAACCCACTTTGGGCTTCCAAAGAGTTATACAAAGAGCGATGCTTCATGTTCAATCATCTGGGAAAAAAGAGGTAACTGGAGCCAACGTATTAGTTGCTATTTTTGGCGAGAAGGACTCTCATGCAGTTTATTTCCTCCACCAACAAGGAGTAGCTAGGCTTGATGTAGTTAATTTTATAGCTCATGGTATCGCCAAAACTACGGAAAATAATCAAAAAGAAGCGGCACAAGAAACTCCTGAATCTCAAGCCAAAACAAATAAAGGTTTAGAAACCTATACCGTTAATCTAAATAAACTTGTCAGCGAAGGTAAAATTGATCCCTTAATTGGAAGAGAAACTGAGGTTGAGAGAGTAGTTCAAATCTTATGCAGACGCAGAAAAAACAATCCCCTTCTTGTGGGTGAAGCAGGCGTGGGGAAAACCGCAATTGCTGAAGGTTTAGCGAAAAAAATTGTTGATAAAAGTATNCCTGCTGTCCTAGAAGATATGACTATATATTCACTTGATCTTGGTGCGCTTATTGCTGGTACAAAATACCGAGGAGATTTTGAACAGAGGTTAAAAACAGTTATAAAGCAGCTTGGGGAACAAAAAAATTCTATATTATTTATCGATGAAATTCATACTATTATTGGTGCTGGTTCTGCAAGCGGAGGGACTTTGGATGCGTCAAATATCTTAAAGCCCGCTTTAGCAAGAGGGAATATTAGATGTATNGGAGCTACAACCTATCAAGAGTTTAGATCTGTCTTCGAAAAAGATCATGCTTTAACAAGGCGATTCCAAAAAATAGATATTGAAGAACCCACAATTAAAAATACTATTGAAATTCTTAAGGGCTTGAAATCTCATTTTGAAACTCACCATAGTGTAAAATTTACAAATAATGCGCTGGTCAGCGCCGCAGAATTATCTGCAAAATTTTTAAATGACCGACGCTTGCCTGATAAAGCAATCGACATTATTGACGAAGCAGGTGCAGCCCAAAGAATTTTACCTAAAGCTCAACAAAAGAAGAATATTGGTTCAAAAGAAATCGAAGACGTTATTGCCAAGATTGCTAGAATACCTGCTAAAAATATAAATAAAGATGATAGAAATTCTCTGAAGAACCTTGAAAGAGATTTAAAAGCGGTCATATTTGGTCAAGATAAAGCTATTGAAACACTTTCTAATGCAATAAAAATGTCACGAAGTGGAATTGGTCCAATAGATAGACCTATTGGAAGCTTTTTGTTTAGCGGCCCAACAGGGGTTGGTAAAACTGAGGTTGCAAGACAGCTCGCATATACGTTGGGGATCGAACTAATTAGAATTGACATGAGTGAGTATATGGAGCGTCACTCTGTTTCTAAGCTTATAGGTGCTCCTCCCGGATATGTAGGCTACGACCAAGGGGGCATTCTGACAGAACAAGTCAATAAAAATCCTTATGCCGTTCTTTTGCTTGATGAAATTGAGAAAGCAAACCCTGATATATTTAATATTCTTCTTCAAGTTATGGACAATGGTATTTTAACTGACAGTAATGGCCGTAAAACAGATTTCCGAAATGTTACGATTATTATGACGACCAATGCTGGTGCTGAAGCACTATCAAAATCAAATTTTGGCTTTACTCAAACCAAAGCGAGTGGAGATGAGAATGCTGAGATTATGAAAGTCTTTTCACCGGAATTTAGAAATAGACTTGATGCGACAGTCTCATTTATGTCGCTAGANAATAAGATAATTTTAAAAGTTGTAGATAAATTTTTAATTCAGCTAGAAACACAATTACATGATAAAAAAGTGGATGCTTCATTCACACAAGAATTAAAAAATTATCTTGCAAGGTCTGGTTTTGATGAGCAGATGGGGGCAAGACCTATGGCCAGACTTATCCAGGATACAATAAGAAAAGCACTTGCTGATGAACTTCTTTTTGGTAAATTGACTAACGGTGGTGAAGTTGAAATTGATATTGATGAAAAAGAGAAAATTATTCTTAATATCAAAGAAAATGAGAAGGCCTCTGTTTAGCTATCTGGTTTTTGCATTGATTGGTTAAATAATTCAGAATCACTTATTCTTTCTACCCAATTTTTCAAGCTTTTGTACGGATTGCTTTCAAACCACTTCAAATCTACATTAAAAAATTGTCGTATGAATGGAAAAATTGCAATATCTAAATAACCGAATTTATTTGATAGCAGATATTCTTGTGTTTCTAACTTTTCATTAAGACTTTTTATATAAATCTCACAATCTTTTCTGTATTTTATTTTTAAAGTAATGTCCTTATTACTTGTGTATTTATACAAATCTAATTTATTTTTAAATTCCCCATCATTAGCTTCTATTATTTTTTTAACTAGCCCCTCATCAGCCGGATTTATTTCAATGAGTGTATTTTTTTTTTGCTCTTTTGCCCAGTTCATAATATCTAAACTTTCATCCAAGACCATTTCGTTGTAAATGAAAACTGGGACAGTTCCCTTAGGGCTCAGTTCTAACATTTGCTTAGGTTTGTCTTTTAGTGATATCTCATAAATATCAAAATCTATTTCACAAGNTATCAATGCCATCCTAGCCCTTATGGCANACGGGCATCTACGATAAGAAAATAGAAATGGTCTTTGTTGGCCTTCTCTATCTAATTGCTTTACATAGTTCATCTACAAGCCGGTGCCCTTTAAAAATAAGTCCGGAATAAATTTGAATTAATGACGCCCCATTATTTATCTTTTCTACCCCATCATCTGCCGTCATTATTCCGCCAACGCCGATAATGGGTATCTTCCCATTTAAACTCTTATTAAGATGTTTAATAACATTGGTAGATTTTTTATTTAATGGGCCCCCTGACAACCCTCCCTCCTCATTAATATACTTTGAAGATAAAATTCCTTCTCTTTCAACTGTTGTATTTGTCGCAATAACTCCGTCTACATTATATTTTATAAGTAATTTNGCTATCGAATCTAACTGTTTTTTAGAGTTATCTGGGGAAATCTTAACTACAAATGGTACTAATTTTTTAAATCTCTTATGCAAGATTTTTTGTTCTTTATTCAATGCCTTCAATAGTATTTCAAGATGTTCATTGCCTTGTAACTTACGTAAGTTTTTAGTATTTGGTGATGATACATTTATTGCAATATATCCTGCATAAGGATATGCCTTTCTATAACATATTAAATAATCCTCAACTGCTTTATCATTAGGCGTGTCATAATTTTTCCCTATGTTTATTCCCAATATTCCTTTGAACTTTGCCTTTTTGATATTTTTAATAAATTGATCAATACCAACATTATTAAAACCAAATCTATTTATAATGCCTTCATCTTCAATCAATCTAAACAAGCGAGGTTTTTTATTTCCCGNCTGACCTCTAGGGGTCACTGTTCCTACCTCAATAAACCCAAATCCAAGTTTAGAAAGTGGAATTATATATTCTGCATTTTTATCTAAGCCCGCTGCAAGCCCAACCTTATTTGGAAATCTGAGCCCCATGATGCTCTTTGGTTTAGAGGCTATTACTTTTTTATTTCCTAACAAACCAAAAAAACAGGCAAGCTTCAAACCCCTCATTGATATATGATGGGCTAATTCAGGATTAAGTAAAAATAAAAAGAATCTTGCAAATTTATACATATTTTATTTAAATTTTTTTATGTTGAGATCCATTCTAATCCTAAATCTTGATCTATTACACCAACATTTGAATTATGTTTATCTACTATTTCAAATATCATTTTCTTAACAAGTTCTATTTGATTATTTTTCTTGCTTAGATGCGCGGCCACTACCCACTTAAGTCCAGAATGATTTACAGAAGATAAAAGCTTCAATGATTCTTTATTCTCAAGATGGCCATACTGCCCATTAATTCTTTTTTTCAGCGAGTCAGGATAATCAGAACTCATAAGCATTTCTTCATCATGATTAAATTCAAGTACAAGTAAATTTATCATCGATAACTTTTCTACAACATGCTTTGTAATTTGTCCTAAATCTGTGATGATTGCTAAACTTTTATCCTGATAGTCAAACCTATATTGAAATGGCTCTCTAGCATCATGAGGGACTGGTATGGGTGATACAGAAATATCATTAATCATAAATGAATCAAAATTACTTATTAGTTCATATTTTATTTTGTACCCATCATTCATTTTTTTACGGCTCATTTGATAAGTACCGTAACTTAGATAAATAGGAATATGAAACTTATTAGCTAAACTAAATGCACCCTTAATATGATCTTCGTGTTCATGCGTTAGCAATATTGCAGAAATTTGATCTGGCTTTATTTGATAACGCTCTAATCTATCAATTGTTTCTTTGAGACCAAAACCACAATCAATCAATAAAATTGTTTTTTTATTNTTTACAACAAAAGCGTTACCCGAACTGCCGCTACCTAACGAGCAAANCTCCATCATCTTAAATATTCGTAGAGAATATTTAAGATTGACTCTGCCGTTGGNGAATTNTTTTTTGTTCCATCTGAATTTTCAATAAGAACGTATGTCCCATCATCTGACTCATTCAATTTGATAAGATAGCTTTTAGCTTCAGGCTCCTTGTCACATTCATCGCTGAACAAACAATCTAAATCAAATCCGTAACCAGGCCCCTCATTTTTATTTGTTTTACCTATCACACTGGCACCATCAATATTTATCGGCTCATCTTCCTCATTCTTCTTTTTACCTCTTCGTCCCTTATTTCTGATATCCCCATCTTGCGTTTCCTCTTCTGCTACCTGACCATCATCATCACTCCAAAAGTCAATTGAGTCTAGCCAGCCATCTTCCTCTTTAGCTTTTTTATCTGCTTCACCAATATCAAGATCTGTATACGTCACATAATAAAGACCCTTACTTCGATCTCTATCTTCTGTTAAAAATCCTATCATATCTAGTGCAATAGAGACTCTTCTCCATGATCGATCAAAAGGATCATTAAGTTTTATGGAGACACCATTATCATTTTCTATCAACTTTGCTTTAACAATAACCTGAGGTTTTTTAACTTTTTTTTCTGCATCCAAATCTTGCATTCCCAGGAAGACTAATAATCGGCGCATAATTTCAGCATTTACTTCGAAATCTGCTTCTGTAAACTTGACATCACTTGGTATGGAAGGCTTTTTTGGCTCATCATCAGATTTATATTCTTCAATTTTATATATGTTTGTGCTATATGTTCCCTCTCTAACTTTTTCAATTCTTTCCATCGCTTCTAAATCCACACCTTCCATCTTACGATGTGATATGTAAATTTCTGTAGTGTCTTTCTTAGAGCCTTTTTCAAGCCTCGTCCTAAACTTTGTTTTTTCATCTTCCCCAGTAATCGATGCAAGCCATACATCCATAGCTTCACCAATACTTAATTCATCCCCAATATTTTTCGGCGCTGTCCATTCCGTTTCCATCACCCCCAATCTGCGGTTCACCTTTTTCATATTAAACCCTTGTTCATACCAGAAATCCTCCATGTGAGGCCAAATTTGGTCAGGACTTTTATCTACAACAAGCCATCTCATATTTCCTGATCTAACTAATTTGATACCATCTGGGTCTTTTAAAAGCTCGACCTTTTCTATCTTTTTACTTCTTTGGTTTTCAAAATCTGTGTATGAAGTTGCCTCTCCTGGAACATTGTATGCATCTGAAGTTTCATACTCTGATAAGTCTGGAGGTAATTGAAGTTTTTCTGCTTTTGAGGAATTTACATAATCTGGAGCTGTTACCTCATCAAACTTATCTGTAACAGACTGAAATGAGCAGGAACATAAAATTAAAGCTAAAATTGGCAAGCCAATAAGCTTTTTCATAAAGATGCCTCATACGCAGTTATTAACTTTTGGTGATATTGCTTATCCAAAGAGACTAAAGGTAATCTTATATTTGCATTAATCTTTCCTAGATGACTTAACAACCATTTAACTGGAATAGGGTTTGACTCAATGAACATAGCCTGGTGCAGAAGTTCTAATTTTTTATTTACTACTTTTGCGGCTTCGAATTGTTTGTTTAGCATCTTTTTACAAGCCTCATACATTAAATCCGGACGAATATTTGCTGTGACGGAAATAACGCCGCTACCACCATGGCCCATATAATCTAAAAAAGTTATATCATCTCCGCTGAAAAATAAGAATTCCTTGTGCACACTATTTTTTAAATCATCTAATCTATCAATTTCACCAGTCGCATCTTTTATGCCAATAATATTTCTTAGGGAACTTAAATCTGTGACAGTTTTATTATCAATATCTACCCCCGTACGGCAAGGCACATTATAGAGAATTTGAGGAATTTGGACATTATCGTTTATAGCTTTAAAGTGCTCAAACATGCCTTTTTGGTTTGGTTTATTATAATAGGGGGTTATAAGCAGACAGGCATCAGCTCCAAGCTCTTTTGATTTTTTTGTAAGAAATATTGCTTCTTTAGTTGAATTTGCACCTGACCCCGCTATCACAGGTATTTTACCATTTACATGGCTTACAGCTTCTTTTATAAGGTATGTGTGCTCATCAAAATCAATTGTTGGCGCCTCACCACTTGTTCCAGCCACAACAACGCCATCACTTTTGGATTCTATATGGAAGTCTAAAAGCTTTTTAAAGCTCTCGATGTCCAATGAGCCATCTGTATTCATTGGNGTAACAATGGCTACCATACTTCCTTGAAACATAACTAATTCCAGTTTTATATAAGGCTATATTCTACTTGAAACCTCAATGATTTAAAGTTAAATTATATATAACTATAATGAATAATAAAATAATTATATATTCTTTATAGTTATATAATTTTATTGATATATTGATTGCTTTGAATGTCATATAATTTCAATTATGCTTGAAAACTATCTATTAATAATGGTAAGTACGGTTTTAGTAAATAATATCGTATTAACTAAAATCCTAGGCCTTTGCCCTTTTATGGGCGTATCAAAGAAATTAGAAACCTCAATCAGCATGTCTGCAGCGACTGCTTTTGTTTTAACGATTGGCTCAATGACCAGCTGGGCAATTAATCATTATCTTTTAGAGCCGAATAATTTAGTTTACCTAAGAACACTTACTTTTATTGTTGTAATCGCGGCTGTAGTTCAATTTACTGAAATGCTAATGCAAAAACATTTTCCCGTGCTCTATAAAATGCTAGGTATATTTTTACCCCTTATCACGACAAATTGTGCTGTTCTTGGAATACCCTTATTAAATGCACAAGCAAGCTACGGTTTAGTTGAGTCTGCATTCTTTGGCTTTGGGGGGGCTATTGGGTTTTCATTTGTTTTAATTTTATTTGCCTCAACAAGAGAAAGATTGGAGGGGGCAGATGTCCCTGAAGCTTTTAAAGGAAGTGCAATTGCAATGATTACAGCCGCTTTAATGAGCCTAGCATTTATGGGCTTCATAGGCTTAGACCGATAATGTTAATTGCTATATTAGTCCTTATTTTATTAGCCTTAATCATCGGCTTGGTATTAGGATTCTCTTCGATCAAATTTAAGGTTAAGGGTGATCCAATTGTTGAAAAAATTGATGCCATACTCCCTCAGACACAATGTGGACAGTGCAGTTACCCGGGTTGCAAGCCATATGCGAAAGCAATTGCAAGTGGTGAGGCTGATATCAATCAATGCCCCCCAGGTGGTGAGGATGGGGTTAAAGCATTGGCAGAATTAATGGGGGTGGAATATAAGCCTTTAGATGAATCTCATGGAATTACAAAACCAAAGTCAGTTGCATTTATTGATGAGGATACTTGTATTGGTTGCACTCTTTGTATCCAAGCCTGTCCTGTTGATGCAATTTTAGGTGCCGCAAAACAGATGCATACAATTATTGAAAAGGAATGTACTGGCTGTGAACTTTGCCTCCCTCCTTGTCCAGTCGATTGCATTACAATGGAGGTTATTGAAGAAAATGCCGAAAATTGGAAATGGAAATATCCCGTTTATTCCCTAAGTAAAAAAACCGCAAAGGTCCAGTAGATTGAAAATTATTGAAAATATCTTTAAATTTAATGGTGGAGTCAAAGCTCAAACTAGAAAATCAATTTCTACAAAAGTGGGTATTCAAAAGATCGGGATTCCTAAATATTTAAAAATCCCATTAAGACAACATATTGGCAATCTCCCAAAGCTAAAGGTCAAAGAAGGTGATGTTGTACTTAAAGGACAGCTAATTGCAGAGGCAGATGGTTCAGTATCAGCTGCCATCCATGCCCCAACATCAGGAAAAATTAAAAGTATCGAAAAAATACTTTTGCCACACCCCTCTGGTTTGCCTGATTACGGCGTCATAATTGAGTCTGACATGAAGGATAAGTGGATAAAAAAAATACCTATTAATTGGGCAAAAATTGGCGTTGAAGCGACAATAAAGGCATTACAGAATTCAGGTATTGTCGGTCTTGGTGGGGCAGCATTTCCAAGTCATTTGAAGATGGGCTCAAAAGCAACAAAAATAAATACGCTGATTGTTAATGCTGCAGAGTGTGAACCATATATCACATGTGATGACATGGTTATGCGTGAGAGAAGTGAAGACCTAATCAACGGTATCGAATTAGTTGAAAGCTTATTAGGCGCTAAAAATACTATCATTGGAATAGAAGATAATAAACCTGAAGCACTTTCTCAGCTCCAATTTCATACAAAATCGCATAAAAATATCAGCATTAAAGTTGTTCCTACAATATATCCAAGTGGAGATGCTAAAAGGTTAATTTTTCTCATCAATGGAATAAAGATTCCTAAAGGAAAAAGATCAAGCGAATATGGTATCCAGATGTTCAATGTTGCAACAATTATTGCAATTTATCGATATATATCTTTTGGTGAGCCTTCGCTATCAAGAATCACGACAATTTCGGGGAATATAACTAAACCACAAAACTATGAGGTGCTTTTTGGCACACCACTAAAGGCATTAATTAATCAATCGGGTGGACAAAAAATTAAAAATGATAATTTTATAATGGGCGGCCCAATGATGGGATTCAANCTACCATCCATTGATGTTCCCGTAACAAAAGCAATGAACTGTGTCCTTGGGGCTGAGCCCGAAATGATTGAAGATAAAAAAGAACCACTTCCATGCATACGTTGTGCCAAATGTGCTGAGGCATGCCCTGTTTCGCTACAACCTCAAGAATTATATTGGTTTTCAAAATCTGACCAATTTGAAAAGGCACAAGAATATAAATTATTTGATTGTATTGAATGTGGTTGCTGTTCTTATGTATGCCCAAGCAATATCCCCTTGGTTCAATTCTACCGCTATGCAAAAAGTGAATTAATTTCTGAATTTAGAGCTCAGGAAGAAGCAGACGTTGCTAGAGAAAGAAATGAGTTCCGCATTATGAGACTAGAGCGAGAAAGGCAAGAAAGAGCTGAAAGAAATGCTAAAAGAAGAGCACAAAGCTCTAAAGAAGAAAAATCTAAACTTATTGATGAAAAAAGAGCGGCAATTTCTGCAGCAATGGATAGAATTAAAGAATATGAAAAGAAAAAATAATGTTTAATCAACAATCTCCATTTATTCAAAAGACATCAAGCGTAACCCAAGTAATGTTGCTGGTAATGCTTGCCTTAATTCCAGGTATTTTAGTGTATGTTTATTATTTTGGATTTGGAGTCCTTTTTAACTTATCAGCTGCGATTATTACTGCATTAGTTTCTGAATTTATTATCCTCAAGATGAGAGGCTTATCGGTTAAAAATTATATTACTGATGGAAGTGCAATTGTTGCAGCGAGCTTACTCGCTATTTCAATCCCATCTATTGCTCCATGGTGGATTATAGTCATCGGCACATTATTTACCATTGTCATAGCAAAACACCTTTACGGTGGTCTCGGATCTAATCTCTTCAACCCTGCAATGGTAGGTTATGCCGCGCTATTAATTTCTTTCCCTGCCATCATGACTAAATGGCCACAACCAATTGAATATCTCTCTATTCATGAACATCTAAATATTTTCTTATACGGACTTAAAGAGAAGGTGGATGGCTTCACAAGCGCCACCCCTCTGGACTTTATCAAAACACAATTATTTTTAGGAAATAAAGTTATCGATACATCAAGCTATCAATCGTATGCTGATGCAACAAAAATTATTGGCATTGGTTATTTACTCGGTGGCATTTTCCTGTGGTACAAAAAAATTATTACATGGCATTTGCCTATAACTTTTATAATAAGTCTTTTTGTAATTGCTTCAATATTTTGGTTAATAGATCCTATTCAATTTCAAAACCCAATGACCCATATTCTCTCAGGAGGATCCCTACTCTGTGCCTTTTTTATTATTACAGACCCTGTTAGTGGCCCCACCACACCTAAGGGAAAAATAATTTTTGCTCTTGGGGTTGCGGTTTTAGTTTATTTGATAAGAGTCTTTGGTGGCTACCCAGAGGGCATTGCCTTTGCTGTAATCTTTATGAATATCTGTGTTCCTTTGATTGATAAATATAGTCAACCTAAAGTCTTTGGTCATGATTAAATTTTTAAAAAATTATAAAATTATTGCTAAAACGGTATTAGCAATGATCATATTTAGCGTCATTTTTTCATTCATTCTGTCTTTTTTTTACCTTAAGACTGAACCAGTTATTTTAAAAAGTGAAATGGAAGCAAAAAAAAGATTATTGCTTCAAGTGCTGCCTAGCAATATTTATAACAATGATCTAGTCAATAGCTATATTGTCATACCCCCTAACGCTTTACTCAAAAATAAAATTGATTCGAAACTATATCTCGCCAAACAAAATGATAAAACTACAGCAGTAATTATTGAGACAACGGCTCCTGATGGCTATAGCGGAGAAATAAAGTTACTTGTAGGAATTAATAGAAATGGTGAGATTTTAGGTACTAGGGTTATTAAACACCAAGAAACTCCCGGGCTAGGTGATTATATTGATATCAAGAAAGATTCATGGATCACTATTTTTAAGTCTATCTCATTGGACAATACACCTAAAAGGGATTGGGCTGTTAAGAAAGATTATGGTAAATTTGACTATATGGCTGGCGCAACAATAACGCCACGTGCAGTTATAAAAGCAATCTACAACTCCTTAATTTTTTTTAATACACATAAGATTGAGCTAGGGATTAATGTTTAAAGAATCAATTATTAATGGGCTATGGAAACAAAATCCTGGAACTGTTCAGCTTTTGGGTCTTTGTCCAACCTTAGCAATGACTAATACGATCGTGAATGGAGTGAGTTTAGGGATTGCCACAATGTTAGTGATGAGTATTGCTAACACATCAATCGCCCCTATTAGAAAATTTATCCCTGACGAAGTAAGAGTGCCGATCTTTATTTTAGTTATAGCCGCTCTCGTAACCGTTGTTGATTTAAGCATTCACGCTTACGCAGAACCTCTCTACCAAACACTTGGTATTTTTATTCCTCTGATTGTCACAAATTGTATTGTATTAGCACGCGTAGAGTCTTTTGCTTCCAAGAATCCAATTTTGCCCTCTTTCTACGATGGTTTATTTATGGGTTTAGGGTTATGTCTAGTCTTAGCAATTTTAGGTGCGATGCGAGAATTTTTAGGTCAAGGCACCTTATTTTCAGGCTTAAATCTCATTTTTGGCGATACATTTAATAGTAATGGTTTAAGTTTTTTTGATCAATATGAGGGCTTTCTCTTAGCTATCCTTCCACCAGGTGCTTTTCTTGGATTAGCATTCATGATTGCTTTTATGAATTGGGTCAACCAAAAAAATTAACTGATGAATCATGAAAAAAGAAGGGCTATTTTTAGCCTTCTCAAA